>FWWL01001793.1_pt1 | contig 48484 bp, 45 predicted proteins | sample 2228331 | NCBI WGS metagenome assembly FWWL01 (sample SAMEA103939775, study PRJEB20133) | metagenome | reverse complement strand
TTAAATACTTTCGTCTTGTAGTATACTATAAGCGGTTTCATTAAGATTGAAAAGGAAACAATAGTATAGTAAAATGATAGGGACTATCATACTTCCGCGCTAATTTCGATCAGGAACTGTATCAATTGAATTAAATAGTCCTAGCTTTTGTGTTTCGCAATCATCTGTTTTAAATTCAAGTAAAGAGGGGTATATTCAGCTATGATTGATAACTTGAAGAAAGAAGTTTTTGAAGCAAATCAACTTCTTCCGAAATATAATCTAGTTAGCTATACGGTAGGTACTGTGTCCGGTATTGACCGAGCTAACAAAATGATAGTAATGAAACCCTCGGAAATCAGCTTTGATCGGCTAACACCGGAGGATCTGGTGGTAACTGACTTATCAGGTAAAAAGGTTGAAGGTAAGTATAACCCTCCGGCTGATATAGCAACACATATCGAACTATATAATGCTTTCGAGGAAGTAAATGCAGTTGCAAACACCATGTCCCGTTGGGCAACTATATTCGCACAGATGAGTATGAGTATTCCTCCACTTGGTAAGCTGCACGCTGATTACTTCCACGGTGAAATCCCATTTACTCGTAAACTGAAACTTTATGAAATTCGAGGCAATTATGAGAAAGAAATGGGAGCCGTTATTGTTGAAAGGTTTATGAAGGGAAAGTTAAATCCATTAGAAATGCCGGGAATCCTAGTCAGTAATCATGGTCCATATACCTGGAGTACAAGCCCTAGGGAGGCAGCAAACTTAGCCGCTGTACTAGAAGAAATCGCATTTACGGCTTGGCATTGTATGGCACTTCCGGACAAATATCTGGTACCGATGCAGAAGGATTTGATGGATCGCCATTTTAACAGAGCGCACATCTCCAATTCTGGTAATAAGCACGAATTTAGTAAAGAATCCTTATTAAAAATGGATTGATTTATCCTATAAAATCTATTATTATGTATGAAGTGCCAAGCCAGAGGCTTTGGCATAGGTTTCATGTAACACTAGGAGGATTTTATGAAGCGGCAATTAATTGCATTGTTATGTTTACTGATGGTTTTCATCAGTCCTATACTAACCTCGGGCCGCGTTCAGGCTACTGAGGCTGACACCTCTGTAGAGACGGAAATCTGGCCGGATGGCCCAGGTGTTTTTGCGGATGCTGCAATTATCATGGAAGCGTCCACGGGTTTAATTCTATATGAGAAAAATATCAATCAGAACTATTATCCTGCCAGTATCACTAAGATTATGACCGCACTTCTAGCCATAGAGAATTCAAATCTGGGTGAAGTTGTAACCTTTTCTGTAGATGCTATTTATGACGTTGATCTAGATAGTAGTCGCATCGGAATCGATGTTGGCGAGCAACTTACGATGCAGCAGTGTCTCTATGCGATTTTACTGGAATCTGCTAATGAAGTAACCTATGCTATGGCCGAGCATATTGCCGGTTCCGTTGAAGCCTTCGCAGATATGATGAATGCACGGGCAAAAGAGATTGGTTGTCTGAATACACATTTTGTTAATCCTCATGGGCTCCATGACGAAAATCACTATACTTCTGCCTACGACATGGCTTTAATTGCAAGAGAAGCCATGAAGAATGAAACATTCCGCAAGATATTCGGAACCCGTACCTACCAGATACCACCTACGAATATTCAGTCTGAGACGAGGTATATGAGAAATCATCATAAGTTTGTATTAAAGCAGGATTATCTATACGATGACTGCATTGGTGGTAAAACCGGTTATACCAGTATCGCAAAATACACCTTAGTCAGTGTCGCAAAGCGAGGCGATCTGGAACTGATTTGTGTAGTAATGCGTGATGACAGTAATGGGCATCAATATGACGATACCGAAGAATTATTTGATTTTGCCTTTGACAATTTTTCAATTTACTCTATAGCAGACCTGGAAACCACTGAGGTTATTGCTGAATCTCCTATGTTTACCAGATATAATTCTTTACTCAGTGGAACTGATTCACCGATTGTAACAGATGAGAATGGTTATCTTGTCCTACCTAACACTGCTTCTTTTGAGGATGCACAGAAGGAAGTTACCTTCTACTCAGCGACAGATACTACGAAAGTAGATAACGTAATCGGCAAGATTTCATATACCTATGATGGTAAATATGTGGGTGGTGCTGATATTCTGTATAATAATGATGAAAATCTGACTTTGATCCTAAATGAACCGGAAAAAAATAACCCCACATCAGCTCCGGATAACAATTCTACTTTAGAAAAATCAAGTAGAAGTTTACGTCCGATTATTATCGGTAGCATTGTAGGATTATTTATTTTAGTATTTGGTTTGTATTTTGTATTAGTGGAACGACCTCGCCTGAAACGAAGAAGTGCTTATTATAGAAGACGTGCACACCGTAAGCAGTTTAATAACGACGATTTCCTGGATCTATAATACCTACTGTCCGAAGGAAGCAAACAATGCTGCTATCTCATCCGCTGACAGACTTTTATTCGGGTCTGAATAAAGCGGCGTAACCTTTTTCTCAGCTACAGGTTCTTCAAACGATATCATTGACTCGGGCTCTGATAAATCCTCTACGGACCACTCAGAATCCGAGTCATTCTCATCATATACCACTACATCATCCATATGCTCTATGGAAGATAGCTCTTCATAAATTTCTTCCGGATAGGAATCTTTATTAGAATAGGAATCGTCCTTTGAATAAGTTTCATCCTTATTAATCAGATTTTCTAAATCCTTAAGCAGTTCCTCCGTATTCATCTCCTCAAAGGTATCAGCTTCCGCAAAGGTATCAGTATCAGCTTCCGTAAAAGTATCAGCTTCCGCAAAAGTATCAGCTTCCGCAAAGGTATCAGCTTCCGCAAAAGAGTCTGTTTCCGTAAAGGTTTCTTCGTTTATAAAACCGCTTCGGAAATCATCTTTAAATACGTCATCTTCCATAAAACCAGCCGGAGCAGTCTTCGGATATGTAAATTCAGTTTCTTCTTTAAAAGTATCATAATTCTCAATAGTATTCTCCCTGCTGCTTACCTGTTTCATCTGATCCTGTAGCAACCGGTTATTAATTTCTATCGCATCAAGTATTCTTGTTAACTGGTTATTATGATTATCATTTTCTGCTTCTTCTTTCATAGCGCCAATGATTTTCTTTGTATTTTCCTTATTATAATTAATTTCCAGATTCAGCGCATTCTTCTGTCCCTCTAGGGATTTTTTCTGTAGCTCGATGATTATTTGAAGTGTCTTTGCATTGTTATTTTCTAAGTCCTCTAGCCGTTCCAATACCTCTTCATAATGCTCCGTCAACAATACAGCATTTTTCTTCGTAGCTGTATAAGAAGCCTTTTGTAGATTTACTATCTCCGTATGTCTATCCTTCCATTTCTCCGATTCCTCATTTAAGACCCTGTCCATATAGAACCTAGCACCGTCACTGCCATGCTTCAATGCACTTCGAATAGAATCCATGAAGAGATACCCGGTGATTAGAACCACGATACCCAAAGCTATGGAGCTGAGAAGATTCCCCTCCGTAATCATAATTCCATATGCTTCTATTAATAATGCGGCAATAAAACAACTGCCAAAGAATAAAGTATTCACTAATTTTCTCATAAGCTACATGCTCCCATCTACGTGTATGCTAATATCTCCTTCTCCACAGGATATTAATATATATCGTCAAGTTATTTGAGAAAGTTTACATAAAGTATGAAATTATTAAAATTTCTTTCCAATTTACATCTATGTTAACTACTTTCCACTACCTAAGCCGATTCCGCATAAAAAGGTGCTTATATACCTTCTGAATATATAAGCACCTTATTTTCGTTATAATATTCTATTATTTATATTCTGTTTTAAAGGAATTCGAACTGTGAACTTTGTACCTTCCTGAAGCTTGCTTTCCACTTCTATTGATCCATCATAATAGTTAACAATATGCTTTACAATAGATAAGCCAAGACCAGTACCCCCTACTCTTTTGCTGCGTCCCTTGTCGACACGGTAAAAACGCTCAAAAATGCGCTGTTTTGCATCTTCCGGAATTCCGACACCGGTATCTGCAACAATGATTACCATTTCTTTCGATTCCGAAGTAACAGTAACATCAACCTTACCGCCCGGCCTGTTATACTTAATGGCATTCATAATCAGATTACCGAATAATTGCTGTAATTGTTGGGCATTGGCTATCATTGTTAATGGTTTGCAGTTTGTTTTTAGTGTCACTTGATATTCGTTGGCAAGCGGTTCCAGCGATTGGCAAATCTCATTAACCAGAGGACAGACGCGGGTCTCAACCATGATAACCTCTGCTTCCTTCGTCTCCAGACGGGATATCATGAGAATATCATTAATAAGGTTTGTCATATTAGAGGCTTCTTTTTTTATTCTGCCTAGGAAGTCTTTTTTCATCTTTTCGTCCGTAGCCATATCATTTTCCAGAAGCTCCACATAACCGCGAATAGAGGTTAATGGAGTCTTTAATTCATGGGAAGCATTCGAGAAAAATTCTTGGCGTACCATCTTTTCAAACTCAATTCTTTTGATAGATTCCTTCATAGCCTTTGACATCTTAAGTGTTGTATCTGCTATTACGTTCATTTCATCATAGTTATATTCCTTAAAATGAAATTCCGGATTTTCTTCCTTTAATTTAAGCATTTCCTCCGCAATCTCTATCAGAGGCTTTGTAACAGACTTAGAAAATCGGTTTGCCAATACCAAGGATACTACCAGAGTTATTCCCATACTAATAAAGATAGATGGTATTAATAACCCAATATATTGCTCTAACCCGGAGAAAGGGACTGCCATTCGAAGAATAAATGTTCCCTCTTGGGATAGGATTGCAACATATAGCATCGGCACCTTAAGTGTTTCTGACTCACGTGTCGCATATCCGATTCCGGACTTAAGTGCTTCCTTTACCTCTTCTCTGTCTGAATGATTTTCCATCGTTGTACTATCAACTACATCACTGTCGGCAATTACATTGCCAGTTAAATCAATAATAGTAAACCGCGTGTCTTCATTGCCCTTGACAATTTTAAGCTGATCCACTTGAACGTTCAGATCTTCACCATAATCCAAACCATGATCAGCGATTCTTACTGAATAAAGCATATTATCTTCGGTTCTGTCCAATATAATATTACTTATTACAGCACCAAAAATACTGCCGCTTAAGATAAGCGCCAGTGATAAAATTAATATAAACCTTTGAAATATTGCTTTTTTCATCGTATCTCCGTTATGAATTATCTTCCGGTTTAGCAAATCGATAACCAACACTACGGACTGTCCTAATACAGTCTGTACCGACTTGACCAAGCTTTTGTCTCAAGGTTCGAATGTGGATGTCTAGCGTTCTTGTTTCGCCATCATATTCATATCCCCATATCCGGTTAAGTAGTTCGTCCCTAGTTACAACACGTGTATTGTGCTCAATTAGATAATGTAGTAGTTCATATTCTTTAAAGGTTAATTCAATAGGGACACCATTATTTTTTACTTCTCTCGTCAGCGGGTTTATTGTCAATGTCATGTATTTGATCATATCTGCACTATCTTCTTTGCTTGATCTTCGAAGCAGTGACCGTATTCTGGCCGCCAGTTCTAATACGCCAAACGGTTTCGTAATATAATCATCGGCTCCCACATCAAGCCCCATAACTTTATCAAGTTCTTTGTCCTTGGCAGTAAGGCAGATTACGGGCATGTTTTTTAATTGGCTATCCTGTCTGATTAGCTTGATTGCGGATAACCCATCCATACCAGGTAACATCAGGTCAAACAATGCTAAATCCGGTTTGTCCTCTTTCATATCTAAAAGAGCCGGTTCAGCAGATTCATATGCCTTAATATGATAACCAAAGCCCTCCAACGCAACTTTAAGGAGCTCTCTTATGCTTTCGTCATCCTCGATAACATATATTTTCTCCATATAATTTCCTCCCGCTTATAATATCCGAATATTATTAACGGATCCAGTCTCATGGAACTCTGTCCATTCACATATGTTTACTGCATGATCTCCAATTCTTTCAAAGTACTTCGCTATCATTAGAATATCAACACATTGATCCACCTGATCTCCGGAAGTACGAAGTATCGTTGCAACTTCTTCCTTCACTTTATCAAATAAATCGTCGACTACATCATCTTTTTTCATGATTTCTCTGGCATTCTCAACATCAAGTCTAGTAAATGCACTAACTGAATCATGCACCATTTCTTTGGAAACCTTGCCCATCTCAGGAATGTGTTTTGCTAAGTTATAGATCGGGGTTCTCTTTTCTCTAAGAATTAATTCTGCAATATCTGCAGCATGATCACCGATTCTCTCCATATCAGTAACTACCTTCAGAGCAGTAGTAACGATTCTCAAGTCCCTTGCTACCGGCTGCTGCTTAAGAATCAAGGAAAGGCATCTTGATTCAATCGTCTTCTCAATATCGTTGATATTACGATCACCTTGGATAATCTCATTTGCCAATGCTTCATCCTGTGTTTCAAAAGATAATAACGTTTTCTCTATAGCAACTTCAATTAATTGTCCCATCTCTGTCAGATTTTCTCTTAATAATTGCAGTTCATGTTCAAAGCTTAATCTAGCGGTCATAAATGAACCTCCTTTTAATCCTAATTATAGTATCAATTACATCTTCTGTCAAATTACGATATCAACCGAATCTACCGGTAATATAATCTTCTGTCCTCTTATCCACGGGTCTTGTGAATAACGTATCCGTAAGTGCAAATTCAACTACCTCACCAACGAGGAAGAACGCTGTATAGTCAGAGATACGAGCAGCCTGCTGCATGTTATGTGTAACAATAGCCACTGTATACTTCTCCTTTAGCTCAGACATCAGGTCTTCAATCTTTAATGTTGATATAGGATCTAGCGCGGAGGTAGGTTCATCCATCAGAAGAACCTCAGGCTCCACTGCCAGAGCTCTGGCAATACAGAGTCTTTGCTGCTGACCCCCGGAGAGGCTTAAGGCTGATTTTTTTAGACGGTCCTTAACCTCATCAAATAATGCCGCCCCCTTAAGACTTTCCTCCACAATTTCATCCAGCTTCGCTTTTGACTTAATTCCATGGATCCTAGGGCCATAAGCCACATTATCATAAATGGACATAGGAAAGGGATTGGGCTGTTGGAACACCATACCGATTTTTTTACGTAATAGCGTAGTATCTACCCGAGGATCATAAATATCTTCTCCGTCGAGAGTAACTAATCCTTCAATTTTTACTCCCGGGACCAAATCATTCATTCTATTTAATGTTTTTAAAAAGGTTGATTTACCACATCCGGAAGGGCCAATAAATGCAGTAATTGATTTTTCTTTAATATACATCTCTACACTTTTTAATGCATGGTTTGTTCCGTAATGCAGATTTAAGTCCTTTGTTATAATCTTATCTTTTATCATATATCCTCCATTCCGCCACTCTTCAGCGGTACTTTACAGCGTACTTATTAAATTGCATTCTGCACATATTATTTATTCACATTGAGTTTATGTGAAAGATATTTTGTCAACATATTGATTCCAAATACAATAACTAATAATACAAATGCAATGCCAAATGCGTCATCATACTTTGCTTTTTCCATACTTAAGTACATCTGAATTGTCAAAGTTCCACCCGGTTGAAGGACTTTTTCAAACAAGCCTTCCCCGTAATCCCCCAACTTTGGCAACAGATACCCACTTCCTGCTGTGAATAACAACGCTGCTGACTCACCAACAATACGCCCGATGGAAAGTATGATTCCGGTAATAATACCCGGCATTGCTGAGGGTAATAAGATAGTACGGATCATATACCACTTAGTTGCACCGATGCCCAATGCTCCGCTTCGGTAACTCGGAGGAACCGTCTTCAAAGCTTCCTGTGTATTTCTCGTAATTAGGGGCAGAACCATCAGCACCAGAGTCAGTGATCCTGTAAGTATTGAGTAACCCAGCTTTAATGTGATACCAAAGAATACATATCCAAATAAACCGAAGATGATTGAAGGTATGCCTGCTAGGGTTTCCGTTGTAAACTCAATCAAGCGTACCAGTCTTCCTGGTTTCGCATATTCATTTAGATAAATTGCAGCTCCTACGCTCAATGGAATCGAAATGATTAATGTTATGATAATAATGTATAACGTATTGATTATGTTGCCGGCTACGCCGAAGGTTCCTTTCAGCGTACTTGGCACATTGGTAAGGAAAGCCCAGTTAACAGAGGATATTCCCCGAAATGAAACATATCCAACTATAATTGCTAATAAAACAATAGATATGGAAGCACAGAAATAGATGACGGAATGGATGAATACATCCAACGGTCTAAGTTTTTTATCAAAAATACTATTAGCTGTTGGCATCTTTCTTTCCTCCCTTCATCACTTTATTAAGTGTCAAGTTGATGAGTATAATAAACACGAATAAGATAAGTCCTATCGTAAACAGTACCCTTTTATGTGTATCAGCAGAATATGACATTTCACTAACTACTGCCGTTGTCAGGAAACGTACTGAGTTAAACGGAAATGGAAGATTTGCACCATTTCCGGCTACTAAGCTGATCGCCATCGCTTCACCTATCGCTCTTCCGACGCCAAGAACAATTGCTGTTACGATACCTGATTTGGCAGCTGGAATAATTACTTTAAATATTGTCTGGATCTGCGTAGCGCCTAAAGCTATAGACGCGTGCTTAAAGTGCTTAGGCACTGCTTTCAAGGAAGCTTCGCTAATATTGATAACTGTTGGAAGTATCATGACAGCTAATACCAGGACAGCAGAAATTAGGTTTGATCCTCCGGTAAACTGATGTGTTGTGGATCCTTTAAAAACTGCAAGTTCTAATTTATATATAAGAGGATTTAAGATGAGAACACCTAATAAACCATAAATTACAGAAGGAATTCCGGCGAGCAGCTCAACTGCCGGTCTTACTATGTTTGCTAGTTTTTTTGGAGCTGTTTCTGCAAGGAATACTGCAGTCATTACTCCTATCGGAACACCGATAAGAATTGCCATTGAAGTTCCAATAAGGGAAGTCAATATAACAAAAAGAATACCATAGCTTGGTTCTGAAGCTGTAGGCTTCCATACGGTTCCGAATAAGATATCTTTTAATCCGACTTCGAATATTGCGGGTGTTCCGTTTATTATCATGTATAAGGTGATTGAAAAAACAGCTAAAACAGTAAAGAAAGCACAGGCTATAAAAATATAAGCCGCAACCTTTTCTACTGTCTTTTTAGTTTTATAACTACCTATGATTGAGATACTTTTATCACTCATCATATATACTCCTTATGATTGCTATATTAAGCGCTGTAGGAAGAAATACCCACCAATAGCTGAGCATTCTTCCTAAAGCCGATTATATTTAATTATACATTATTAATCTATGGTGACTAAACCTACGCTCTTAACTAGTTCCTGACCCTCAGCTGAAAGCATGTATTCGAAAAATGCTTTAACTACTTCACTCTGCTCAGAGATTGCGCCGTTCGTTGCCATAACAAACGGTCTGCTAAGGAGATAGGATCCTGCTTTGATGTTTTCCTCAGTAGGTGCTACTTCGTCAAGGTTTACTGCAATTACTGAGTCATCTAAAACATCGATAGACACATATCCGATTGCACCAGCTGTGGAAGCAACCTTAGCAAGAACTCCACCTGTACCATTGATTTCATTGGAATACTTACAGATATCTTCAACTTCAAGCAGTTCTTCAAATGCACCTCTAGTACCTGAGCCAGCCTCTCTTCCGACAACTACGATCGGTTGATCAGAACCGCCTACTTCACTCCAATTTGTTACTGCTCCGGTGTAAATCTGAACTAATTGATCCTTTGTCAAGTTTGCAGATTTATTAGCTGTATCTACTATAACAGCGATGCCATCGATTGCTACGATATTCTCTACTGCTCCGGCACTAACTTCACTATCCTTAAGGTTTCTTGATGAGTTACCGATGTCTACTGTTCCTGCGGTAACTGCTTCTATACCTGCACCGGAACCGGTAAACTCTGCTGTAACGAGAACATCAGGATATTTTACCATGAAAGATTCTGCCGCAGCGTTTGCAAGTTTTTCCATTGATGTGGAACCTGCCATTGTAACTGTACCACTTAAATCTTCTGATGTGGTTGCATCGGTGTTCTCATTGTCAGTTGATTCCGAATTCTGATCTGTGCTTTCCTCTGCATTATTTGAACAAGCGGTTAAAGCACTAACTACAATAATACTCATTAATAATAAAGCTGCTATTTTTTTCATTTTTCTCATCGTCTTCTTATCTCCTTTTTCATCTCATCTACTTTTCATTCTTACAATACAAAATTACCATGAATTTTAAACTACTAATACCATGGTATTGTTTAGATTTTGTAAATTTAATGTAAAGTCGCATTCTTTTCTACAAGAAATTCTCATAATGATATTTTATGTTTGTTTTAATTTTTCATCCATAGCAATAAATTATACTTTATTTTTCATTTTTCGATAATAGTCAACAATAAAAGGATGCATTCCCTCCGATGAACCGGATTAAGAATGCATCCTTTTCTATAACCGTGCCTGGCGGGATTTGAACCCACGGCCTTCCGCTTAGGAGGCGGACGCTCTATCCTGCTGAGCTACAAGCACATACGACATAGTAATTCTACTATGTTCATACCTTTAAGTCAACCACTTATCTGGTGTGAATTTCATATTCTTTAAATTTCGTAATGACAAGGCTAGAATACAAAGCAACATAATACTTTACTTATATTTTATAAACAATTAACAATATGCGTCTATTTGTCGGTCAATTTCGGTGTTATTATTTAATTGTAGTATAAATTAAGAGATGGTGGGGTGACATTTATGTTTATAAATTATCTGATAGCGCTTCTTATATTATCCTTATTACTAAGTTGCTTCTATTACATACATTATAAAAGAACTGGCAATGAGTATAATGAAAATTACCGCTGGTTTCTAAAAATTCTAAGATAAATAGCGATAGGTAAGGTCTGGCGCAGAGTGTTAACTCTACTTTCCACCTTTTCCCCCGCTCCGCACCGTACGTGAGACTTTCACCTCATACGGCGCTCCATCAAATTAAAACCTATTTACTCTATAATGGTATTACCGACAAAAACTCGATAATTGTTGGTCTTTTTCAGCGATTTGTAGTCCCACAATCCTTCACTCAATAGCTTCTCCATCAACTCTTTTGCTCGTGCTATATCCTTTGTATGAATTAGCTCATAGGCATCTTCGGAAACGATATCTATGTTTCTGTAGCCATCTCCACCACTTGGATAGATTTTGTGCACTCGCATGTCATAAACTGTGAGCTGTTTCTTGGTTATCGCGCATTTGCCTCTTTGAGCAGATACTCTGGAAATACGATTATCATTTAGCTCAATTGACTCATGCTTTAACGGGTTTTCCGCTAAATATCTAAAGATAACTTCTAAATGTGTATGCCTTTTGTGAATTAACTGTCTTCCTTCCTCTGTATAATTACAAGTATCCTGTTTAAATCCATACGGAATTGTAAAAGTAACCGCATATATCGGGTCAATTACAACTTCCCCGACCAGATATCGTTTACCGTGATAGTTGGAATACTTTATCTTTTGAAATTCTGACAGTGGTGGTCCTATTTTGCCATGCGACCGTGTCATGTGTTTTAGGGCTGGGAGTAAGTGAAAATAAATCTTCCAAAAATCTTTACTCACTCTTGTAGCAACACAATAATAGTTGTGCATACCACGAATGGTTGAATTTAAGTTACGTGCTTTATCCTCTTTGCCTTGGGCATCCCAAATAGCCTTTCGGAGTTTTTCAGTAACCTTTTTCTTGGCTTTGTCTGACATATGTGAGATAATCACATTCTGTTTCGGTCTCTCCTCCAATTTCAACTTAAATCCTAAAAATTCAGAGTAGTGCCTACACAGATTCGTTATCTTACTTTTCTCTGGACTTGTTTCAAGATGCAACCTTTCTTTTAGCCACTTTTCGACGGCTATCTTCGTTCGTTCAGCATCCTTCCTGTTTCTGCAAAAGATTTTAAAATCGTCTGCGTATCGTACTAAGTACATTTCTTTGAGCTTTGTTTTCTTAAGTGCCGTACACCTATCCCCATCCCAACGGTAGGGGAATTCACTCGGGAATGTTTCCCATTGATTACTAATCCACCAATCAAGTTCATTTAGCACGATATTTGACAAGAGCGGTGACAAAATGCCACCTTGTGGTGTTCCTTTGGTAGGAATGCCTTCTCCTTGTATCGGCGCTTTCATAAGTTTGCTTATTACACTAATCAAATTCTTATCATGAATACCCATCGACCATATTTGTTTAAGTAACTTTGAATGGTCTACATTATCGAAGAATCCTTTAATGTCGATATCCACAACATATTCAAGTTTTACTGTAAAAGCTAGGAACCTAAATCTGCTGATTGCGTGGTGTGTGTTACGGTTTGGACGAAACCCATAGCTATGCTTATGGAACTTAGCTTCGCATATAGGTTCCATTACTTGAAGAATACATTGCTGTGTCAAGCGGTCTTCAATGGTTGGAATTCCCAATGGTCTTTCTTTTCCATTGTCCTTGGGAATCATGACTCTCCTAACTGGATGTGGTTTGTAGTTAGCCAACCTACGTTGGACATAATCTACTAATGCGTCATTTCCCTGTTCCGCTATCTGTTCAATTGTACCCATATTAGTACCAGGAGTTCGGCTTCCCTTATTTCTTTTAATCCGTCGGTATGCAAGAGCAATATTTTGCGGATTAGCTATTAGTGACATTAGGTCACTGAATATCGCACCTTGCTTGCTTTTTGCATATAAATTATCAAACACATCTTGGATTGCATAATACTCATTCCGCCTTAGTACCTTGTTTTCTCTTTTCTTTGCCGTTTGGTCAGTCATCTCCTTATAAGAAGATTTCTTCTCTTAGTCATACTCGAACCCAAAACACTTTTTTACCATTATTAAGTTTTAATGAATTAATCTGACTTGGGGCTATCCCTCCACGGCTTATTATCACCGCTTCACAGGTACATTGCCCCTACTCTCACTGGCATAAACTGTGTTACCACAGACCGCCTCATTGGAATTGCACTTCCTAATCGTTGCCAGCTTTCCCCGTTCCTATTTTCCTATCTGTTCATATACCCTTAGGCGCTCTCTTTGAGCCTGTAAGCTTGCTAGTGCCTGTAACACTACATGGACTTTCATAACGAATGTTTTACTCACCCACACTTACCTGACGTCACGTCATGGATGCATTTCTACATCCCCATTCTTTAGACCCTTTTTCTTCAAGAGTTCGCCAGTTGTCCCTGTATAGACAACATTCTCGCCATAGGTATTTTATAGACTTCCGACCTATCATCCACTCGACCCCTTCTGGTTCGCAGTTCCTCGCCTTTACGCGTTAGGGTGGCTCTCAGCCGACTTCACCGAGCTTATAACCTCTCACAATGTGCAACTGTAAGACGCTATTCGGAGTATCAAAGGAAGCGTTTCATGGCGTTACCCAATCATTCCACTTCTCGGAAAATAAGTTGTTGTTGTATATAACAATATACAACCCTCGCCTTTTGTTTATTTATGCGGCGAAACGGGTCGCACCTTCGTGAATGCTGCTGGGAAGGATGAATAAATCAGAATTTATTTTCTCAGAGAATTTTCTGAGAACATTTTCATATAGCAGACAGGTAGCACCATTGATACCTTTAGGATTAGAGAGAATATACATTTTATGATGTTCAGAATTATGTTTATGATCAACAAGGTCATTGATAAGTTCCTCAGGAAACTCCTCCCCTTGACCAAGTTCTTCAGCCAGCATGCCACGAATGACTTCGTCCATACTCCGTATGACCGAAGGGAATCTTTTTTTCGTATTTTTCATTGCCAATGAATGAAGTTCCTGTAAGGGAACCTTCCATAAATCCATATGTTCATTCGTAATTCGTATCGCTCCAATTCCATCCTCATCATTGTGGACAAGGCAATGGAAGGTGATCGCCAGATCCAGAAATTTAATATGAGGAATTTTATCAAGAAGTTTCCTGTTCTTATCATAACTTACTAAACGATAGATAATATAGGGCTTCATTTCGTTAAGGGTATAGTTAAAATTATCCTCTGCTATGGGTTGCGTACAGTTGTTGTAAATCGTGCATAGTCTATCCGCAAGTTCTTTCATGGTTGTCCCTTCCAGATAAGATTCATAGTATGGAAGCAGATAAATATTTGGTGCGAAATTCTTACCCTCCTTTAACAAAACCAAGCTGTCCAGCTCAAGTGAATTATTCTTGGTCACCTTATAGATGCGTATCGAATACTCCTCTCCCATCATTGCCTTTACCATCTCAGTAAGGTCATTTATGAAGGCATTGTAATCAACGCCTGTTTCTTTTACTACCTGTAACATTAGTATCCTCCTTCGTAGATTTCATAATATAGTAATGTTTTGTATAACCGTTTTTGTGAAAAGAGTTCCGAAAATGCTGGAATTCTTGGAAAAACTCCGAAAATCGCACAATGGTGCTCCGTTCTTGTTCTTCTTGTTTGAGCTGCTGCAAGCAGTAGAATGACGTGTAGTGATTTAGTTCCGACTTTATTGCGATAAGGTATTCAGAAGATGTAGATAAGAAGACAGCTTTACCTATAGAATAGGATAAACTTTGGAATTTCATAAAATCATTGTAGCAAAAATGCTTGCCGGTGGCAAGCATTTACATTACATGTATTTACATAATCATGTATTTATATAAACTTTAAAAACTTTTTTGTTCATTATGACAATAGTATCTATCTCATAGCCTTCATAATTTTTTACCTAAATTACGCCCCGAAAGAAACCAATGAATTTACCTTTCTCTTGTACTCAACGCTATCAGCACCTGTGACGGAGCATAAAAAGCCCACATCAGAATCGAGGCCATCGGATAAATCACGTTATAGACAGCTTTCGGTAAAGTGATATAGCCTGATAGATTGAAAATACCGACGTTGATATCACATAATAGGAATAAGGTGATACCAATTACAAATATTACAAGCTCCCGGTTCCTCGTATTCAGGATTACTGCCTTGATTCCCCTGATTGCATTAGTCACTATGCTAATGAAGTAGAATATACTTATTATCAAAAGATCATCAAGTTTTGTTCCTGTATTAATTAGGATAAGACATATAGCAATTAAGCTTGCCGCCTGAACTCCTAACCGAATCAAGAAACTCCGTCTCAGTAATCGTTGCTCCTTCTCTATCTCCAAATTATAATATTCCATACTTAAACGGATTCCATATAGCTGTTGGGCAAAGATAAAGGTCAGCACTCCGTAATAGTAATAATCTAAGATCAGTATGAATAAATCCGATACCAGGGTGAAAAATAAAGCCATCTTCATACTTCGAAGAATGCTCTTGTTAGCGGCCTTTCCAAGAAAGAGTGCATAACAAAAGCATACTATGATTATCGTAAATTTAATACTACTGGAAAGGGTAATACTTCTGCTACTAAGATCAACTGTCAGAAATGCTACATATAACACTAGCTGAATGATTATAAACATTACGGTTATCTTCTTGGCATGTCGTTCCACCATAGTATCCCCTTTAATATTTAAAATGTACTCTAAATAGTCTGATTTTAATATACCTCTTATAAAAGCAAACTGTTTTACATCAGGAAGTCCTGATGTTTCAGGAACAATGCTGCCTTATCCTTCGGTACCGGTTTACTGTACAAGAATCCCTGTGCTTTATCACAATTTGCTTCTTTTAGGAAGCTTTCCTGATCAAAGCTTTCTACTCCCTCTGCGATAACATAGAGATCAAGATTCCTAGCTAATGTAATAATGGTTTGAATAATCTTCTGGTCACAGGTATCTTCCATCACTGTATTCAAAAAGCTCTTATCGATTTTAAGATTGCTAACCGGGAGTCTCTTCAAATAATTCATAGAGGAATAACCTGTTCCGAAATCATCTAATGAAAATTCTACTCCAATTTTCTTTAACTCATGGATGGTAGCTATTGTATATTCGATATCATCAAGAGCTATTGTCTCTGTAATCTCCAGCTCCAGTTTTTTCGGATTAATTCCGGTTTCTTCAATTATATCACAAACGATTTTAACAATGTCTCTATCCTTGAATTGTCTAGAAGACAGGTTTACAGCCATTGTAATCTCCGGAAATTCCTCTGCCCACTGTTTCAACTGTTGGCAGGCTGTTCGAAGAACCCATTTTCCTATGGGAACAATAAGTCCGGTCTCTTCTGCCAGATAGATAAACTCGTCCGGAAATACCAGCCCTCTGGTTGGATGATTCCAACGGATTAAGGCTTCAAAGCCTACCACCTTCTTCGTATCCAGATCCATCTGTGCTTGATAGAATAAAACAAACTCATCCCGTTCCAAGGCTTTACGAAGCTCGGACTGCGTCTCGATCTTTTCTGTCAGCTTCTGATTGAAGGAATAATCAAAATATGCATGTGTATTTTTACCGTTAGCCTTTGCTACATACATAGCCGAGTCTACGTTCTTAATCAGGGAAGAGGAGGATTTACCATCCTTCGGTGCAAAAGCGACACCGATACTAACCGTCACAAAATATTCCTTTGTTGATAATACGAAGGGATAACTGAATACATTCTTAATTTTCCGAATCTTCTCCTCAAAGGATGCGGTTTCTTGAAGATTCTGGGTAAGTACAATAAACTCATCGCCACCGATCCTAGCAAGATAGTCATTCTCATCCATAGCCTGTTTCAGACGGTAGGTAACATCAATTAACAGTTCATCCCCATAGGAATGCCCAAGGGAATCATTAATATTTTTGAAGTTATCTATATCAATATCCATGATGCCAATCGTTTCTTCACTTCGAAGTGTTAACATGATATTGTCTAGCATTTCTGTAAATGCAGTACGATTCGGCAGCTCAGTCAGATAATCCGTATAAGCCAGTTTCTTCATACTTTCTTTGTTTCTGTTCAATTCCTCATATTTACCTGTCAGTTCATTCAAGGAAGAGAGTGATGAATTATAAACTTCCTCTAATTCACGGAAATGATCTTTCATCCTCTGATTCTCTTGATTTGTAAGGCTTTGCATGTGCGTTGCTTTTCTAAATCGGACAATATAAATTATTAACAGCAAAAAAATAACTGCTGTAATTGTAATGATAGCTATACCGACTGATCGGTCTATCACAATATTTCCCATAAGTCCTCCAATACGTTTCCCCAAAACGCACTTCTTTTGTTATCTTGATTTTAAATAATTGTCTATACCGGTAGCTGCAGCTTTTCCTGCCCCCATAGCTAGGATTACAGTAGCAGCTCCTGTGACAGCATCTCCGCCGGCGAAAACACCTTCCCTTGATGTGATACCGGTTGCCTCATCAGCGATAATGCATTTGTGTCTGTTTGTATCTAAGCCTTTTGTAGTAGACGAAATCAACGGATTCGGACTTGTACCCAGAGACATAATCACTGTGTCAAGCTCCAGAACAAATTCGGAATCTGCCTTCTCAACGGGCTTTCTTCTTCCTGAATCATCAGGTTCTCCAAGTTCCATCTCTACACAGCGCATTCCACTCACCCATCCGTTATCATTCACGAGAATTTCCTTCGGATTTGTTAACAGCTTGAAGATAATACCCTCTTCCTTAGCATGGTGAACTTCTTCCACTCTGGCAGGAAGCTCTGCTTCTCCTCTACGGTAAACGATATAAACCTCAGCTCCAAGTCTTAATGCTGTTCTTGCAGCATCCATGGCAACATTACCACCGCCAACGACACCTACCTTCTTACCAGCAATAATCGGAGTATCATAATCCTTATCAAATGCCTTCATCAGGTTGGATCGAGTCAAGTATTCATTTGCAGAGAAAACACCGTTGGCATTCTCACCCGGAATACCCATGAATTTCGGAAGGCCAGCACCGGAGCCAATAAACACGGCCTCATAACCCTCTTCCTCCATCAGATCATCTATGGTTGTTGATTTTCCTATTACAACATTAGTCTCAATCTTAACACCAAGGTTCATTACATTCTCAATTTCCTTCATAACAACCGCGTCCTTTGGAAGTCTGAATTCCGGAATACCGTATACCAGAACTCCGCCCGGTTCATGAAGGGCCTCAAAGATAGTTACCTCATAGCCCATCTTTGCCAAATCACCTGCACAGGTAAGCCCAGCCGGTCCGGCACCGATGACTGCAACTTTTTTACCATTCTTCACCTTTGGAGGTTCGGGCACAATTCCATGCTCTCTCGCCCAATCAGCGACAAAACGTTCCAGTTTACCGATGCTTACCGGTTCACCTTTAATACCGCGGATACATCTCTCCTCACATTGTGTTTCCTGTGGACAAACTCTTCCACATACTGCAGGAAGTGCTGAAAATTTGCTGATCACCTGAAAGGCTTCTTCGATGTTACCGTCTGTTACCTCTTTGATAAAACCAGGAATATCGATAGCAACAGGGCAACCTCCCACACATTTTGCATTTTTACATTGTATGCATCTGGAAGCTTCTTCTTGTGCCTCTTCTAAATTATAGCCGTAACAAACTTCTGTAAAGTTTGTTGCTCTTACCTTAGGGTCCTGCTCCCTCACAGGTACCTTCTTTAACAAATCCATTTTAGTTTCCTCCAGTATTACGAGAACTTTTATCTCTCAATAATATATATATATATCATTCCATTTAGCTACAGGATAATAAAGAAGCTCAAAATAATATACTTATGGCTTCTCTATTTAAAGATTCTTCTTGGAGTAAGTTATTCTGCTCACTCCTTCTCTTCATGGCACTCGCAACCGGGATGATGATGGGTTGGTCCTTCCTTGCTTCTTAGTACAACTTTTCCCTCTTCTGTCTTATACATCTGGAGTCTTTTCATTGCTTCATCAAAGTTCACGAGATGTCCATCAAATTCAGGTCCATCTACACAAGCAAATTTAATTTCATTTCCTATAGACAACCTGCAGGCCCCACACATTCCAGTGCCATCTACCATGACAGGATTCATGCTTACAATCGTTTTAATTCCCAACTCTTTGGTTAAGATACATACAAATTTCATCATTATCATCGGACCAATGGCAATTACTAAATCATATTGTTTCCCTTGATTATTGACCAGATCCTTGATACAATCATTTACATTACCTTTGAAGCCATAAGAGCCATCATCTGTAGTTATGTACAGATCTTTTACATATTCCTTCATTCTGTCTTCCAGAATGATTAAATCTCTATTTCTTGCTCCTATGATACAATCCACATCATAGCCGTTTTCCTTCATCCATTTCACCTGCGGATAAACTGGTGCTGTACCAACACCACCGGCAACAAATAGAATCTTAAGTTTTGCCAATTCTTCCGGAGGCATATCAATGAGTTCTGATCTGTGTCCTAAAGGACCCGTAAAATCGCGAAAAGCTTCACCTTCTTCAAATGTAGCCATTAATTGTGTAGAAGACCCAATTGCTTGGAATACGATTGTTACTGTTCCAGCTTCTCTGTCGTAATCACATATTGTTAAAGGTACTCTTTCTCCTTTTTCATCCATCTTAATGATAACAAATTGTCCAGGATAGCAATTTTTAGCAACTCTAGGAGCCTTTACATCCATAAGATAAATGGAACTTGAGAGCTTTTCCTTTTTTGTGATAGTGTAAGTATAATTTCCCACCATTTCTATTTACCTCTTCCCTCTAAACACATTTTTTGACTAAACTTACATTTTGTACTATGATAAGCTCCACAAATCATGATACAAAATAATGCAAAACTTCATGATTCGCAACAATTACTGCTTATAGAATCTTGATAATTTATTAGTTTTCATTATACGTTACCTAGTATAAAAAATCCAGCGAATTTTTTGTGAAGTATTCTACAGCTGAAGTTTTCGTCATTATGAATATATTTTGAAGGGTGCTATTATGTATTAATTTAACTTAAGACATGAAATAAGGACTCTGTACCTAGATGCTAATTGTTATTTTGTATAAAGGAACGTAACAATAATCAGCTATTTGCATAAGTATACAAATTTTTCTAGATATAAGTCCTTAATTTTTAAATAAACTCGAAACTAATCTCCATCATACTACTTATTTTTTCTATGCATTTTTTCTAATTCTGATTCGAATAATCTATATTCATCCTCTTCTGCTTCGATATCTGCTCCAGTTCTGCCCAATCTATCACATCTGCATAACAAAGCTATTTCCCTGGCATCTACAAACTTAATTAATCCTTTTATATCACCATAAGGAAGCTTCTTCAGGACATAAAGCATATGCATATGGTATCGAACCAGATAAGCAACACTTCGGACAAATTCCTCATCGTCGGTGAAGGTCTGAAGAAACTCTGCACTCAATCTTTCACCTTCCCTATCATGATCATAGGAGGTAATCTTCCCTTTCCGCTCCCTCGTAGTACCGGGCTTTCCGATGTCATGCAGCAAAGCTGCCCACATAAATACCTTAGCATTCTTGCTTTGTCCTCTTACCTTTGCTGCTTCATCAAGGACCAACATCGTATGGTTCCATACACTACCTTCGGGATGATATTTTATTGATTGTTCTGTGGTTTTCAACTGTTTCAGCAGGTAAAGAGGATATTTATCAAATTCAGGTTCCAAAGATAATCTATTGAAATATTCTGAAGGTTTTTCCTCCGATAGCAGATGTTCTGTTATTTCCTCAAAAAGTATTTGGTTTGTACCTGTTTCTTTTATAATCATTTCGGTTCGTGATTCGGTACATGAAAAATTCCTGCCTTTTCATGTCCTGCTCTTGCGTGTCCTTGTATCTCAGGAACCGGTTCCACTTCGTTCTTCTGTTTATGCTTCCTTTGCCAGTTATCTGAACCTGGCTCTTCCGTAATACTATATCTTCTCATACCATCTTTGGCCATAAGCTTCCTCCCTTTCAAAATTTCACTATTATCTAACACAATTAATTACTATACATCATTATCCGGAATGGATTGTCGTTTTCCATTCTTGTTCTTATTCTGATTCTCTTTGGTTAACGGCGTCTGTCCTTTCGCCTTTTTTACTCGTGCTCTTTTGTTGTCCGGTTGGCTGTCTTTCGGCATAAAAACCTCCTATTCTAATGTAATGGATTTGACCTACACCAATAGTATATACCGACTTCTGTCACCTATCCCTGTTCTAAGCTTACATTAATTACATTAATTCTTCTAACCCGGATAATTTAGATAAATGATAATTTGAATAGCGTTTGTCCGATGATAATTCCTTACCAAACCATGCCGGAGGAACAAAATCATCTGCGGAGCCTTCATCAGGAAATTCCACTTCAACAAAGATAAGGCCTGCCAGCTTACCTTCAAACACATCCAATTCTGCCGTCAAACCGGATTCCAGTGGTACCAGATATCTTGTTTTATAAATATAATTTCCATCTGTCTTAGTCTTTAATATCTGATAGGCTTCTTCTGTTAACAAGAGCTCAATCTCATTGTTGATTAATGCACTTCCTTTTCCCTTAGGTTCAATTCCGAACTTCGATTTATAGGTCATAATATAATCGTCATTGGATTTACGAATCCGGATTGTTGGATTGTGACAGAGATATCCCTGCTCAATTATCTTATAGTTATATTGTGCCAGTTCTCCGGGCAACTTTTTAATTTCATATTTACGTTCAATTTCCATAGATGGAACCTCTCTTTCTTTTGTAACGAAGTTATAAAATGTATGAATAACCGCATAGTCAGTTTTCATTTGTACATACTAAGCTTATGAAAAAATACTTTATTCAAAATTTTCTAATATGCGGACTCTGCGGTTGGTGCATGGAATGTTTTTGGACAGGACTTGCTTCTCTACGAAAACATACTGATAAGACCCTCTCCTGCCACACCTCCGTATGGATGTTTCCTATCTATGGAATGGCCGCTTGCCTTACCCCCATCTGCAAAAAGCTGAAGAACAAGAGTGCACTGCTTCGAGGAGGTGTTTATGCGATCTTAATCTATGCTACAGAATACACTACCGGTGTACTTCTGAAGAAATTCGGTGCATGTCCCTGGGATTACAGCAAAGCAAAATTAAATTACAAAGGAGTTGTAAGGCTTGATTATGCACCAGCTTGGTTTCTCGCCGGACTCTTCTTTGAAAAAGTATTAAACAGAGATTAGCGGACAGTTCTTCCTGTCCGCTTTTTATTATACCACCCTGCATTTCTAATCGCAATTGTTGGCTTGAAAGGACAATTAAAAAGATGTATAATTCAAAGAGACATCGTAGCAAAAGTGCTTTCGATGGCAAATACATACCGGAGGAATCGATATTGTTAAAAGCAGTAATTTTTGATATGGATGGTGTAATAATTGACAGTGAGCCAATGCATGCAAAAGCAGCTGTCTTAGCATTAAAAAAGTATAATGTAGATGCCACCATCGAATATGTCCATAAGTTTATTGGAAGTACCACCTTATTTATGTCAAAGAAAATGATAGAGGATTTTCATATCGACGCTACACCCGAGGAACTAGTGGCTGCAAATAATGAGATGAAGGATTATCTTCGCAATTCCGTAGGTTATATTATTGTCCCCCATATTATAGATTTAATTAGAAACCTGCACCATAATGGTTTGAAATTAATCATTGCATCCTCCTCACAGTCATCCGACATTGAGGATGTCATGGAGACACTTAAGATAAAAAGTTATTTTCATGGGTACGTATCCGGAGGTATGATTAATCATCCAAAGCCTGCACCCGACATCTTCCTATTAGCAGCCGATAGGTTGGGAGTAGCAACTGAGGAGTGTCTGGTAATCGAAGATTCCTATAACGGAGTTTCAGCCGCGAAGGCTGCCGGTATGACCTGTATTGGGTTTATAAATCCAAACTCCGGCAATCAGGATCTTCGGAAAGCGCAAATGCTGGTAGAAGGCTTTGATGAGGTTGATTATAACTTCGTCGCAGAAGTATATCAGAACGCTCATATGGAACCTTCAACCATTCTTACTACCGATCACTTTACCATACGAGAGTTAGCCACTGACGACATACCTAGCCTATACCAAATCTGCCAGTATCCGGAAGTTCGAGAATATCTGGACGGCTTAGAGGATCTGGATACTGAGATTGAAAAACATAAAGCCTATATTGAAAACATCTACCGCTATTATGGTTTTGGATTATGGGGGGTTTTCTTAAAAGAAAATAATCGACTGGTAGGTCGCTGTGGAATTGAGCATAAATCCTTTGATGGCGAGATCGTCTATGAAATCGGTTATTTACTTGATAGCACTTATCAAGGTCATGGATATGCCAAAGAATTCGTAACCGAGATCTTGCATTACTGTTTTAAGGAATTGAATATTCATCGGATTATAGCCATAATTGATAAGAAAAATTCCCGTTCCATGCATTTGGCAGAACAGGTCGGTATGCAAAGATATGGTGAATGTATTCATAATCATCGAGATTGTTATAAATATGAGATAACTTTTCATTAATTTTACAAGCAAATTGAAAGGAGGCTGGCATGGAAAGTCAACGAAATACAAAGCAAAAACAACTTCTATTATCCATTTTGAAAGACACAGACCGCCCATTATCCATTAATGAAATCTATGCTCAGATCGTAATCCAGCTTCCTAAGATAGCCAAATCCACTATCTATCGTAATATTGATTCTCTTCTGGAGCAGAACCTGATTGAGAAATATCATCTGAATGACAGTGAAGTTTTTTATAGAATTAAAGCAAACAGTAATGAGCACAAACACTTCATGATATGCGAGGATTGCAAGAAGGTATTTGATCTGCCGTCCTGTCCTATCCATGCTCTTGAACACGCCATGGAGGATGAAGGTTTTATTATAAAAGATCACTTAATTCAAATAAGTGGAATCTGTAAATTATGTGCTAAAAGCAAATAACTCACTTCATTGCTTCAGTATATAAATCTTATACTTTTGTAATTAAAAGTACCTAATTTAGCTAAAAATATAGGCAGGGATAACCCTGCCTAATTTAATATTACTCTTAACGTCCACCTGCACCTGTTCCTGTACCTGTTCCTGTACCAGTACCGCCACCAGTGCCACCACCAGTAGTTCCGGTTCCACCGGTGCCTCCACCTGTTGTGCCGCCACCTGTAGTTCCTGTACCGGTTCCGCCACCACCAGTAGTTCCGGTTCCTGTTCCGCCATTACCAGCGCCGCCGCCTGTTCCTCCAGCACCACCACCGGTACCACCGCCACCAGTTCCATTATTCGTACCTGTTCCGCCTGTAGTACCATTGTTAGTTGTACCGGCATCATTGCCACCATTTCCATCACCAGTTGCACAAGCACTGAAAACTAACATCGTAACAAAGCATAAGCTTAATAATATTGCCAATTTTCTTTTCATCGAGACTCCTCCTAAACAAATTTAGTTACGGAGTTAGTATCTCTCGCATAATTTGATTTATACTCCTATAAAAAAGGACTAATTTATAAATAAAGAGGATATTCTTCATTATTTTGACATTTAATTTCTGATATTTCTTGTTTTTTAGTTGTTATCTGCTATTTTGGAATTCAGTCATATCTCCTCGAAAACGAAGAGGCAGATTATTCCGCTGAAGTTTCGGATTTATCCGTTCTTTAATAGCTACGTGATCAAAGAATGCCTTCCATAAATCCCGATATTCATCTTCATTGATCGCAATAGCTTCTAATTGCTCTCGATCAATTTCCGGAATCTGCGCCAATATCCATTGGTTTCCAGGAACATGAAAGGTGGCAAGCTTACGGTTCTCATCATAAATTAAGAATTTCTCCTGAGGCAGTCGGTCCGCAAAATGTGGGGTCACCAACGTCAGGACATTATTCTTAGGATGAATTACCGAAGTAAGCAGTCCGTTCTCCTGTTCTGAAAATCGGATAAAGCCCAGTAAATGATGTACTTCATTGCCGACATTCATATTAACACGAAAAACATGATTCACAATATCATTGCTCAAATGCTGAACGATACTGCTACCCACGGAAAAACCAAGAATTAGGAAGCGATAAATCAGATCAGCTTTCCCCAGTAAATCTGATAAAGCAACTCTGCAAACCATCTCAAAAGATTCTATTGAAATTTTCTCACGGATAGAATTTGCCACCTTCTCTGACAGAGAATAATCCGTTTCCACCAGAATATATTCTGCAAATAACTCAATATTGGAATATTTGCTTCCTTCACTTTTTTCTTCGATTTTTATATTAGCATGCCCGTATCTGGAGCTCCAAGCCAGGTAAATTGCTGAAAAAATTCCATCAATACTGTTATCACACAGGTAGATATGCTTTATATTCATCTCAATCAACTCCTATTAAATCAAATCTTATAAAAGAATACTATACAATGGCAACTTTTTGCATGATGCGATTTTCCGGCTGAAAATTCACATCATCAAATAATGATAACTGCTGAAACGTAATATCTTTATCTATGCCAAGTGGAATCTGGTCCTTCAAAGCCACCAGCTGTCTTGTTATAAAGTTCTCTTCAATATTAATAGGATACATCATACGGCCGTTACAGGTGATAAAGTAGACAGCACGTTTTAATACAATGCCCATTCGTTTTAAATCATTAAAATCCAAAACTGCACTTTTCCTGGCCATAATGATTCTCTGTGCAGAATTGGTCCCAATGCCCGGAACACGTAACAGGGTATAATAGTCTGCTCGATTTACCTCTACCGGGTACAGTTCCAAATGACGTAATGCCCAATCGCACTTCGGATCTAACAGAACGTTGAAATTCGGGTTTTTCTCATCGAGTAGCTCCATCGTCTGAAATCCATAAAAACGTAGTAACCAATCAGCCTGATAAAGTCTGTGTTCCCGGAGTAACGGAGGCCCTCCTTCGGTAGAAGGAAGTCTGGAATCCTGGTTAACATTCATAAAAGCCGAGTAGAACACACGCTTTAAATCAAAGTTGTCATACAGAGTTTGCGCAACTGTCATGATTTGATAATCCGTTTCTTTGGTAGCACCAACGATCATCTGTGTGCTTTGACCGGCAGGTACAAAGGAACGCTTCACCAATGGTTTCTTCTGATAAGTTACTATTCCAGCATTCGAAGTTATAATCTCCTTAATGTCAGAATCTGTATCACCCATGATAATTTGCTTTGGCGCTGACATATGATCCGGTAGTCCAAGAAATTCCCTGTTATTCTTCCTTCCCAGTTGTATCTGCCTAATAGGTTTTAAGATATTCTTACGGCTTTTATGTGGAGCTAGTTCCTTCAGACTTTCGGCTGTAGGCAATTCCAGATTAATGCTCATCCGATCCGTAAACCACCCAAGCATCTCTATCAGCATTGGATCTGCTCCCGGAATCGCCTTACAATGAATGTATCCATTAAAATGGTACACCTCCCGTAATAGCCTCAGAGCCTCTAATATCAGCTCCATGGTATGGTTAGGACTGACTAGAATACCTGAACTTAAGAATAAGCCTTCGATATAATTCCTTCGGTAGAACTCCATCGTCAACTCTGCTAGCTCCTGAGGTGTAAATGATGCTCGTACTACATCATTGGAGGAACGGTTTGCACAATATTTGCAGTCAAATACACATTCATTCGTATATAGCACTTTTAAAAGAGAGATGCATCTCCCATCGGCTGAAAAGGTATGACAGATACCGCAGGCAAGACTGTTGCCCATACCTGTCCCTGAACCTTTGCGGTCTACTCCGCTGGAAGTACAAGCAACATCATACTTTGCTGCATCTGATAAAATTTCAAGTTTTCGTTGGATTGACATACTCTCTTGGATGACCATATAACGTTCCTCCGCCAAACATTTGTTCTTAATTTCATTGTAGCAAATGCGTTAAAAAAAGTCAACCGTCAATCAAACATTTGTTCTATTTTAAAAGATTGAACATAGATCTGCCTATGGATTTTAATTGACAAAATAGTCAGACAATTGTATACTATTGTAAAATTAACTGAATATTCCCAATGAATTTTAACTATTTTAAACCATAAAATGCAATCTACTTTGAATATCTCATTCATTTTATAAATAGGAGTAATTATGCACAAAAGAAGTCAAATGCAAGATCATCAAAAAAGAAGCAAAAAAGTTATCCTACTTTTCATTCTGGATATGTTTTTTTTAGTTCTATCCTTTTTCGCGACAATTATTCAGTCACCCTATTCCCAAGCTATCGCTCTGATAAGTTTGTCTTTAGCCATCTTTATTTTGTTTCATGCTGCTGTGTACTCCATAAAAACCCTGATGCTGGATAATAATTTTAAAGATTATTTTTTTATCAAGAACTCGGGCACAAGTTTACTGAAAGTGAAGCACTTTCATAAATTAATGGATGAAAACTTGTTCCGTTATAATTTTCAGCCGATTGTCAATGCAAAAACCGGCGAAGTATTTGCATATGAAGCCCTTATGAGAACCGATCCGGACAGTATTGATTTGCTTCCATTAGAAATACTTGATTTGGCGGCAAAAGATGGTCGATTGTATGAGATTGAAAATTTTACTTTAGGTAATGCCTTAAAACTCAGGAAAGAGTATTCAGATATATTCGGGAGTAAAAAGCTGTTTATCAACAGTATATCCAGCCATCAACTAAATGATGGAGATTTTAATGAACTCTACTCAATATATCACAATCTGTTTCCCAACATCGTGTTAGAGATTACTGACGCTACCAGCTTAAACGAGTCAAGTCTAGGTTTAATTCATAAGAGGATGAAGACTTCGAATTGTCAATTAGCTCTGGACGATTATGGTACAGGATATGCCACTGAAAACAATCTGGTTAATTCCAATCCTGAATATGTCAAAATTGACCGCTCCATGATGCGTTACATAAATGTAGATACCAAAAAACAGAGTTTGGTTAGTAATCTGATTAACTTAGCAAAGCAAAAGAACATTAAAGTAATCGCTGTGGGTATAGAAAGCTATGAAGAACTCGAATATGCCATCCATCTGGGTGTTGATTATGTTCAAGGTTTTTATATCGGACGTCCGGAAAAAACTCTGATGAACAGTTTGGCTGAAGATATTGTCCAAAAGATTCAACGGATTAATTACAAGAAAATTAGTGAAAACTCTTCTAAGAGGATGTATGAAACAAATGGTGCAAGCGAGATTATACTTACTGAGATATCCTCTGAAATGTACTATTCCATCATTATTAATGAAGATGAACTTGTCTTGAAAGGCAGCCCCGATGCAATTGCAGATATTTCCATCTTAATTCCTGATAATCATAGTTGTAGATTAACCTTTGATAATCTGACGCTCCGTAGTTCAGATAGACCTTCCATCATATTGGGAAATAACAGTTCAATGACTATTAATCTGGTTGGTGATAATCATATCTTAAATGATGGTATCCGAGTGATGGAAACCGGTAATCTACAGATTGTCGGTGATGGTAATTTGTCGGTCCATGCTGATCGTACGAACCGGGTGGGAATAGGCGGAACTGATTCACAGACCTTTGGTAATATCACCTTGGCTTCCACCGGTAGTATTAAGGTAGTCAGCGCTGGTAATATAACAGTTGGAATCGGAGGTGGCCAGAATACAGCGAACTCCGTAATCCGTCTTTTGTCTGGAAATATTGAGGTTGAAACAAGGGGATACAATGCACTCTGTGTAGGAAGTATACTCGGAAATTCCATCATTGAGATTGATGGTAAATGTAACCTGAAGACCAATGCCGAAGGAACAAAAGCAGTTGGTGTCGGCAGCCTGGTCGGAGCAGCTAATATTCAAAGCTCCGGTACGTTGAATATCCGATGCGATGGGCGGAATTCCGTAGGTATCGGATCCCTCGATGAAGGTTATGGATCAATCACGATTATGAGCGGTATGATTAATATTCGAATTAATACTCATATAGGCGTCGGTATCGGAGCAATCAGCGGTCAGATGCTCCTGACATTGAACGAAGGTGATCTTCAGATCTTCGGTGAAGGAACCGAACTAGCTGGGTTAGGTGATCAATCAGGTAAAAGTGAGGTACGGATCAATGGTGGACTTCTTGCAATGCAGCTCTTTGCTAATAATTCCATGATGTCAGGGACCTTCCCTCAGAAAATTATTATTAATGGTGGTAACATCCAGTGTGATTTCCCTGAGAATACCATTCCGATCAATTCCTATGGATCACCGCTTGTATCTCACATTATTACAAACACAGATGAGTTTTCCCATATCATTGAAACGGTATCCTATCATTACGAGTATAAAGCATCCTACTCCAGCCGTTATCCGTTTATTAAAGTGTATCTGCCTGAGTACTCAACGATTTATTAAAATAAAATCCAAATTAAAAAAGCTGGTATATCCTTAGTCCATTGAATAAGGATACACCAGCTTTTTTATGAGTTATTAGTCTTATGCAGTTTGTTGTCTTTTTCTTTTGCTTACAACTAAGGCTATAGAGAATATGGCCGCTGCAAAACCAAGCTCAATTGCCATATAGCCGATAATCTCGGAGATCTCAGACCAATGTAGGGAAGTAATTCCTTCTATCGCGTTATTCGCCTTTACAAACCAGTAAGTAGGAGTAAAGCTGGCTGCTTTCAATACCGGGTCAGCCAGAAATTGCTGTGGCACAAAGATTCCGCTCAGGAAAGCAAGACTTAAGGATAATGTAGTAGCAATTGCATTGACCGCTTTTCTGTTCTTAACAGCAATTCCCACCAAATAACTGATACTTAATGCGGTGATCCCAAATACAATAATATTCAACCAAGTCATCAAGGTATTCACATTCAACATACGATCCTTGTTTAATACATAGCCTGCGATGATAAAGAGTAACAGGAAACTGAATACATAAATCAGGTTTGCCAAAATCAGCTGTATATTCATGTTACGGCTAGAAATCGGTGAAGCGGAATGTCTTCTTCTGATATCAAGTCCATGGAAGGAGAACATAACAATACTGACTCCGGTGATAAAGGAAGATAAAATGATATAACCTAAATTATTATAGAAATTCATGTTAAACCCATTGGAGTAGGTAACTGAATCCTTCTTCTGAACATCAATAGTTACTTTCGTTTCTTCCTTAAGGTTGGCAGCCACTAAGTTACTCAAATCCGAATAATTAATATTTGGAGTATAAGTTAGATACACCTTCGCCATATTCAAATAATTATTCACCGCAGTATCAATCGACATAGCTTCAATAGAGTCCGGAACAGCTTCTTTTACTAAATTAACTGAACTACCGTTAGCAAAGCTCTCTGTAAAACCCTTCGGTATCGTCAGGATATATTCAACCTTTCGATTAAAAAGAGCATCCTTTCTTGCCTGGTCATCCTCATCCGGTTCTACAAAAGTTGCATATTGGCTTATATAGTTCAACAAACCTTCTGTAAATTCATTCTCACCATCTTCATTAACTACCATGATTGCAACCTTGCTTGCCTCGAACTCCGCATTCTCCACAGTAATCTGAGAGGAAATTACGATTGCAATCCCAAGAAACAATGCACTGTAGATTATAATGGGAACTAAATTCTTTTTGAGTATTTTAAAATAAGTCTTAAATACTTGCATAGTTCTTCCTCCTTATTCCCGCATAGGATGCGATGCTGAAAACTACAGTCATTACACATAGTATCGAGATATTCAGATAAAAACGGTCATACGTATCAAAATAGTATAAGCTGTACATCGCATCTGACACGAGATTTACTGGGTTAATATAGCTCAGTAATGGGAATTTTTCTGCAACCAGGTACTTCATACCTGACACCATCATCCCTGAGAGAAAACCTCCACCCAGAATGATTACAGTAAGCATAGCCTCCTTTACTTCCGGTTTTTTCTTTACCCAAACACCTACTGTGGCACCCATTGATAACCCAGCTAGTGAGCCTATGAAACAAGCCAGTAATAAATATTGCAGGTTGTTGCCAAAGTCTACTTTTATCACATAATACATGTATAAGAATAACAGTACGATACTGATTGCCTGTGAGGTATAGGCAGCAGCCAGATTACAGAGGAATAATCTCATTTTATTGATCGGAGATACATTCACTCGTGCTCCTCTCGTGGACTGATCTGCCTGAATATTAACTACTTCATCCAGACCTCCGCCTGCTGCATAAATACAGGTAAATGCCAGTAAGGAATAAAAGAATATAAGAAGGCTATCCGGATTCTTCTGATCCTTAACGTTCTCGATGAAGTTATCATAATTCATGATGTCATCTATCAGACCTTCATTGATTGCATTCGGGTTCTGTACTAGAATTGTATGCACGGTTACCTGCATTTGCTGATAGCTGTCAAGGAAGGATTTAATAATAGTTTCATTTAGACCATTTTCCTTCAGGAAGAGCTCCGGTTTCTCACTTCCCACGATATAAGCCTCTATATCGCCCTGCTCCAGCAGCGTCTTTGCCTCTTCCTGGTTACAATAGGTGATCTGAAACAGCTTCTTATCAGCAGAAAGCTCCGCATTACTCAGAACTGCACCAAACTCATCTGTCTCAGCTCCTTTATTATCATATGCAATTTTGATCGTATCAAAGTTCTCTGCCTTATACAGGCTATCAAAAGCAAAAAAGAAGCAGGTACATAAAAGTATCGGGAACATATAGTTCCAGAACATAACTTCTTTATTGCGGTAGATACATTTTAATCTGGTAATATATAATTGAAAACTCATCATAACCTCCACTCTGCCGTACACCGGCAGTCTATAATTTACACTAGTCTCTTAATTCTTTCCCTGTGATCTCTAAGAATACATCATTCAGTGTTGGCATCTCAGTGATAACCTTGCCAAAACCGATATTCTTCTGTGCCATGTACTCAAGGATGGAGACCAGATTATTCTTTCCTCTTCCCGACTTAATCTCAAGAAGATTACCCTTATAATCAACTGAATAAATATTAGGCATCTTGTGAAGCTCTTTATACTGCTCTTCTTCCATATCATATACTTCCATGGAGATCTTCTCTCCGATTGATATCATGGCTTTCAGCTCTTCCTTCGTTCCCTGTGCTAACACCCGGCCTTTATCGATGATTGCAATTCTGGAACAGATCTGTTCTACTTCTTCCATGTAGTGAGAGGTATAAATGATGGTTGCGCCTTCTTGATTCAACTTTTTGATACCCTCTAAGATCTTATTTCGGCTCTGTGGATCAACTGCTACTGTCGGTTCATCTAAAATGATCAGCTTCGGTTTATGAACAATACCACAAGCGATGTTAAGTCTTCTTAAGAGTCCTCCACTGAGTTTCTTGGGATAGAAGTTCTTGTAATCCTCTAGGGAAACGAAATCAATGGCTTCCTTGGTGAGTTTTTTAACCTCTGCTCTATCCTTAATATAAAGACTACAAAAATAAGAAATGTTTTCATATACGGTTAACTCATCAAATACTGCTACATTCTGCATGATGATACCGATATCTTTCTTTATGTCATATGCATTGGGGTTCATCTTTTTCCCGAAGATCTCAATGCTTCCTTTGTCATACTTTAATAGTGATAGAATACAATTGATTGCTGTAGTCTTACCGGAACCGTTTGGCCCGAGAAGCCCGAATATTTCGCCTTCTTCCACCTTCAAATCAAGATAATCCAGTGCGACTAACTTATCATATCTTTTTACTAATCCCTCAACATTTACTATCATATATCCTCCATTCCACCGCCCTTGGCAGCTTACTTAAAAATAATATTGCGTGTTGTTTTTTCTTTCACGCTTTCCTTTGACTTTACTATATAAAATATTAGTCTGCATTAACAGTGATTTACGTCACGAGTTTGGATGACATTTGTCATTCTTCCATATATTTGTAATTACAATACTCATGAGACAGCTTTATGGGCATGAAAAAAGCACCTAGTTAAAATGATATATTCTCTTTCATCAGCTAGTTTATCTAAAACTATCCTGTTAAAAGGGATTTTCATTTCTTAGGTGCTTATCCTTGCTAATTACTTATTGTTTACTTAATTAATCCGGATATCTTTTTGAATACCTCTGTCTTTGCAACCCTGGTAAGTTCAAATAGAATGGATTCATAGGTGGTTGGAATTGCACCTTCCAGGATTGCTCTCCTGATACCTACCTGGCGGTCACTATCTCTTCTGGATCCGATGCAGTCTTCCACGATAATTACATTGTAGCCTTTTGCAATTAGGTCAATTACTGTCTGAAGAACACAGATGTGGGCTTCAATTCCACACACAATAATGTTTTTCTTACCGCTGCTTGCAATCTTTTGATAAATTGCCTCATCCTCAACACAACTGAAGGTTACCTTGTCATCATAATTAAAGCTCTCACCTACTGCTTCAGTTAGTACATTAACCGTCATACCAATACCCTTCGTGTATTGCTGTGTCACCAGCAGGGGGATCTTCAAAGCATTGAAACCTTTGATCAATATCTCTGTATTATGAAGTAGTTCATCGTTATTGTGAATTACCGGAACTAGTTTTTCCTGAAAGTCAATTACTAAAGCCATCGTATCTTCTGCTAATATTCTCATGGATAAGTCTCCTAACTAAATATCGTATTTAAATTCCTGTTCAGCCATCCTCTCGATTATATCATCCCTAGGTCCACCTTTCAAGGAAAAGAACCTGGCATATCTTACTGTTATCTTGACATAATCTGGATGTCATGTAATACTTAATTCAGAAATCATGACTTATTAACCATGCAAGGATAAGGAGCATTTATGTACGAAATCATTGATAAAATAATATTATTGTTAGGCTGTACTATTCTGTATATATTTAACACTGATAACAATTTTATTGTTGTTCCTGTGATCATTGCCATCGTACTAAGCAGCCTCTTTATCTATTTTGAGGACAAAAGAATCATGCTGGCAGGCAATATCCTATATTGCATCCTTTGTTTTTTCTTTCCGAGCCTAATTATCTATGTACCTCTGGTGATGTATGACATATTTAATACAAAATATAAATATGCTTTGGGAGTTCTTCCTTTTATATTCATCTACCATTATAATTACTATACAGCACTGGTAGTATCCTTTACAGCTGCCTTCTTAATAATCTCAAATCTCTTAAAATATAAAACAGACCGCCTCAAGTCTTTACGTTCTGAATATAATGACCTTAGGGACAGCTCGGCAAAAATGTCCCAATTGCTGGAAGAAAAGAACCAAAGCTTACTTCAAAACCAGGATTATGAAATCAACTTGGCAACCCTTAATGAACGTAACCGCATTTCCAAAGAACTCCATGATAGTATCGGACATCTTCTATCCAGATCCCTGCTTCAGGTCGGAGCTCTACTGACAATATCGAAGGACGAGACCTCACAAGATGGGTTATCGTTACTTAAGGAATCCTTATCCGATGGCATGGATCAGATCCGTAACAGTATTCATAACATGTATGATGACTCCATTGATCTATATATACAGATAGAGCATTTGGTTAAGAATTTCTCCTTCTGTCCTATCACCTATGATTATGATATCAAAAATCAACCTTCCATTCAGCTAAAACACAGCTTTATCGCCATTACTAAGGAATGCCTCTCAAACATCATGCGCCATTCTAAAGCAACAAAAATATCCATCTTGTTAAGAGAGCATCCGGCAATGTATCAGTTGATTATCCAAGATAACGGTATGATAGATGAGCAAACAAAGAAGACATTGTCCAAAGCCTATGAAAATCAAGTATTTGATGAAGGAATGGGCCTTCGTAACATAGTAGACCGGGTAAAAGGCTTCGGTGGTAATATCAATGTTACACTTGATAACGGTTATAAATTATTCATTTCCATACCGAAGAAATCCACTGAATACAATAAATCATAAATCACTACTACAAGCTTGAATCAAACGAACGAATCTATAGGATGGGGGAAACCATATGAACGTATTACTTGTTGATGATGATAAATTAGTCTGCTCCTCTTTGAAAATCATACTCTCTTCCGACCCGGACATCACAGTAGTTGGAACAGGAAACAACGGAAAAGAAGGAATTGAATTATATCGAAAACTAAAGCCGGATGTTCTCTTGATGGATATCCGTATGGAAATCATGAGCGGTCTTGATGCCGGTGAACATATCCTACATGAAATCCCGGAAGCTAAAATTCTCTATCTCACAACTTTTTTGGATGACGATTATATCATCAAGGCGTTAAAGATCGGTGCAAAGGGTTATATGCTGAAGCAGAATTATGAAAGCATCCTTCCCGCTCTGAAGGCTGTTAATGCAGGTCAGAATGTCTTTGGTAATGAGATTATTACTAAGCTCCCTCACCTGATGGGTAAAGCCAGTGAAGCAATTAGCATAGAGAAGCATGGCGTTACAGAGAAGGAATTAGAAATCATCGCTAAGATATCCGAAGGTCTATCCAATAAAGAAATCGCAGAATTATTATATCTGAGTGAAGGTACGGTACGTAATAATATCAGTACAATTCTTGAGAAGCTGAACCTCAGAGATCGTACTCAGATAGCAATCTTCTATTACAAGAATATCAGGTAGATGAGAAATAAAAGTTATGGCATGAAAACAAAGAAACAGCAGGGCTACCTGCTGTTTCTTTGTTTTATATATTATCTTCTCTTCGGCATCAGATGGATAGCCATACCCTCCACATCTTCCATAGCTTCTGTAACAGCCTCGCTGTAGGTCGGGTGGGGCCGGATTACGGAAGCTAAAGCTTTGGTCGTTAATCCATTCACTATTGCGGTTGCAAACTCACTTACCATATCGGTTGCTCGGTCACAGAGTAGCTGGGCTCCTAGTATTTTACCCGTAGCTTTATCACTAATAACCTTGATAAATCCACGTTCACCCATGGATAGTAAAGTCTTAGCATTGCCTAACATCGGATACTTACCGGTTTCTACTATAAAGCCGTTCTCCTCTGCTTCCTCCTCACTCATACCAACTGCTGCAACCTCGGGTGTTGTATAGATACAGGATGGGATCACAGATAAATCAACGGTCGGCTCTTTGCCACACATACTCTCAACAGCTACAACACCTTGCGCGGATGCAGCGTGAGCAAGCTGCTTGCCTTTGATGACATCACCGATTGCATAAATTCCTTCCATACTAGTCTCAAAGGTTTCCTTTACTTTGATCGTCGATCCTTCCATCAGGACTGTTACGTCCTGGGCAAATAAGCCTTCCGTATTCGCTCTGCGGCCAACGGATAATAATACCCCTCCAGCCGAGGTCGTTTTAAGGTTATCTTTTTCTTCATATTCACAAATCAGTTCATCGTTATCACCCTTGGTTATTTTAGTTACTTTCGCCTTCGTATGTATGCTTACACCCTTCTTCTTAAGGCTCATTGCAACACTCTGGGAGATCTCCTTATCCATATTCGGGAGTATCCGGTCAAGTGCCTCGATAATCTCTACCTCACAACCCAAGTCACAGTATATCGATGCAAACTCAATACCGATTACACCGCCACCGATAATTAGAAGCTTCTTATATAAGGTCCTCTTCGATAACAGCTCATCGCTAGTGATAACATTCTCCAACTCTACGCCTTCAATTCTTGGGACCACCGGCTTTGAACCTGTAGCGATCAGAATCTTGTCAGCCTCCAGTAACGTCTCGATACAATTCTCTTCATCCAGGTCTTCCATCTTAGATGGAAGTCGTAATTTGATGCGATTATTACTCAAAATAGTTGCGGATCCATATAGGATTTTGACTCCATTTGCTTCAAGTAGGGAGATGATACCTTGTCTAACCTTCTGTACAACCTCTTCTTTTCTGTCTTGGATCCGGTCCATATCAAAGTATAATCCTTCAAAATGAATTCCTGCTTCTTGAAAGCTTTTTGCTTCCTGATATAGGTGGGAACTGTGCATCAGAGTCTTTGTCGGAATACAACCTCTGTTTAAGCATGTTCCTCCGATCTCCCTGCATTCAATGATTGCTGTTTTCATTCCCAGCTTCGCTGCTTTGATAGCAGCTACATATCCACCGGGTCCGGAGCCAATGACAACTAAATCAAATTTTTTCTCCATGCTATCCTTATTATTATCAGACATAAATAACCTCCTCCGGCTTAGATGTTCTCATTCAGTATTAAGTCAATGATGTCCACCATCATGATTTCTGTTTCTACCGAAGTCGACATAGTTCTCAGAACCTTTTCAATAGCTATAGAAGAGAAGGTACAATCCTTCAGCAGCTTCGGCAGAGTCTCAAAAAGTTGGGTTTCCAAAGAATCGGAGTATACCATACATTCCTTGATGATACCGGAATGAATGTCCAACTTAATATCAATATCCCCCCAGGAAAAACGCTTTGCGATGGAATAGTTGAACTCCATCTTTTTACCATAAAGCCATTCCCAGGACGAGAATTTCTGCTCCAATCGGCTAAGTTCCTGCAGGTCCATCTGTCCGGCTACCAATTGTTCCGGCTCCAACCCATAAACCTTACGGAAGGCCTCAATCAATTCCTTCTTCATGATTTCTATGGTCAAAGTATTATCATACTCTGTTAGATTCGTCACTCTTGAACGCACAGAGTCCACTCCCTTGGACACCAGCTTATCTCTTGAAACATTCAGATAATGAGATAGCATGGTCATGTCTACATTGACCAGTATAGTTCCATGATGGTAACAATGCTGACCATCAGAGAAAAATGCATTTCCAGAGAACTTCCTTCCATCAACAGAGATATCATTACGGCCCGTCTTCTCAGCAGGAATATCTCTTAGACGCACTGCTTCAAGGATTACCTCCAGCTGACGCTCTACGGAATAATTCTCCTTCGCAGCAAGAAAGGTAAAATTCAAATTACCCAGATCATGAAATACTGCTCCGCCACCGGAAAGTCTGCGGACCAGCTTTCCACCATCCGCTTCCAGTTCTGCAATACGGCACTCCTTCCAGGGATTCTGGTTCTTACCGATCACTACTGTCTTCTCGTTCTGCCATAGATACAGAATGCATTCATCCACCTTCACATTCCTCAGCAGATATTCCTCCATAGCCAGATTCTTATAAGGGTCAGTCTCCGTAGTAATGATATATTTTATCTTATCGATCAAGGATTACCTCTTTCTGGTATCTTAGGATTGGAGTTCTAGCTGCCGCAACATCATCCGGGCGTCCGATTACAGTCTTAGTAGGGGATAGATGAAGGGATTCCGGATCCGCCATGGCCTGTTCCAGTACTTTCTGATATACTGCAACCGCTTCGTCCAAGGTCTCTCTGGATTCCGTCTCAGTAGGTTCCACCATCAGAGCCTCATGAACAATCAACGGAAAATACATGGTTGGCGGATGCATACCATAATCTAACAGAGTTTTAGCAAAATCCAAAGCTGATACTCCCATGTCCTGCTTTAGGCTCTCCAGAGAGATAACAAATTCATGCATACAATGTCCTGAGAAGGGGATATCAAAACTGTCCTGCAGGCGGTGCATCATATAATTTGCATTTAGAACAGCATTTTCAGATGCATTTTTTAAGCCTTCCCCACCTAAGGTAAGGATGTAGGTAAGAGCTTTAACAACAACGAGGAAGTTGCCATAGAAGGCTTTCACTCTACCGATGCTCTCTTGTGGTTTCGCTTCTAACTCGAACTTTCCATCCTTCTCAATGATCCGGGGTGAAGGAAGGTATTTCTTCAGTAATTCTTTACAACCAATGGGGCCGCTACCGGGACCGCCACCACCATGAGGTGTGGAGAAGGTCTTATGAAGGTTCAGATGAACCACATCAAAACCCATATCTCCGGGTCTTGCAATTCCCATAATTGCATTCAGGTTAGCACCGTCATAATAATTCAAGCCACCTGCATCATGGATCATCTTCGTTATATCAAGAATATTCTTATCAAACATACCAATGGTATTCGGATTAGTCAGCATAAAGCCTGCTGTATCATCCCCGACAACCTTCTTCAGTGCTTCAAGATCAACATAGCCTTCCTTGGTGGATGCAACATTGATAACGGAAAAACCAGCCATCGCTGCACTCGCCGGGTTCGTTCCATGAGCCGAATCAGGAACAATAATCTTATCCCTCTTCGTATCCTTTCTATCCTGATGGAAAGCCCAAATTAATTTTAATCCAGCAAATTCACCATGCGCACCAGCTGCCGGTTGGAAATCAATTGCATCCATACCGGTAATCTCGCATAAACTGTCCTCTGCAAGCTTCATCACTTCAAGACAGCCTTGAACGGTATCTTGTGGCTGTAATGGATGAACCTCTGCAAACCCACTGAGCTTTGCAACTTCTTCATTTACCTTAGGGTTATATTTCATCGTACAGGAACCGAGTGGATAGAAGCCATCATTAATACCGAACGTGCGTTTCATCAACTCCGTATAGTGCCTGCTAATCTCTGTCTCGGAAACCTCCGGCAGATTTAATCCCTTACTTCGTCTGAAGGAAGAATCCACTTCCGTTACCGGAACATCACATACCGGTAATAAATCACAACCTCTGCCTTGCGTACTTTTCTCAAAGATCAATTTCATAATCAAGCCACCTCCTTTATGATACTAATTAAGGTGTCGATTTCCTCTTTCGTGTTCATCTCAGTTGCACACCAAAGAATATGACCTTCATCCTTGCCTGTCAACGGATACCCGCCAAGAATTCCACGGTGCTCCAACGCTTTTAGGACTTTTTCCACACTTCCCTTGCAGGTAGTCACGAATTCGTTGAAATATTCACCCTGATATATTATCTGAAAGCCGTCAATTTCACTTAACTTGTCTGCCAGATAATGAGCCTTGGACATGGACTGCTCCGCTGCCTGTTCGAGACCTCTTCTGCCCATGGCATCCATATAAACTGCGGCCGTCATAGCACAGAGTGCCTGATTGGAGCAGATATTGCTGGAAGCCTTCTCGCGGCGGATATGCTGTTCTCTCGCTTGAAGAGTCAATACAAAAGCTCTTTGTCCCCGATTGTCCTTCGTCTCTCCGACAATTCTTCCCGGGAGTCTTCTCATATATTTCTCCGTGGATGCCATAAAGCCCAGGTAAGGTCCGCCAAAAGACAAGGGCATACCGAGGGGCTGCCCTTCTCCGACAGCAATGTCAGCTCCATATTCAACGGGGGTTTTTAGTATTCCAAGAGAAATAGGATTGCAACTCAGAATGAACTTCGCATCCTTCTCCTTCGTTATCTTTCCAACGCTGACGCCATCCTCAAGCAGTCCGTAGTAATTTGGCTGCTGAAGAAGCACACAGGCAGTTGCATCATTTATTAACTCTTTTAATTGGATGAGATCAGTCTTACCTTCTTTTGCAGGAGCAATAACTACCTCCATCTCAGTTCCGGTCAAGTAAGTCCTAATTGTCTCTATGGTCTGCGGATGAACGGTTTCGGAGATGACAGCTACATTTTTCTTTCTCTCTTTACACATGATGACAGCCTCAGCCGCTGCGGTAGCGCCATCATAGACGGACGCATTGGATACATCCATGCCAGTTAATTCGCAGATCATGGTCTGGTATTCAAAGATAGATTGTAGAACGCCTTGACTGATCTCTGCCTGGTAAGGTGTATATGCGGTTACGAAATCCTCCTTCGAGGTAATCTGCTTCACGATGGAGGGAATATAATGGTTATAAGCACCGGCTCCTCTGAAAATACTATGAAATACTTTATTCTTTCCTGAAATCTCCGTCATCTTCCTTTTGACTGATAATTCTGAAAGTCCCTGTGGTAGCTCCAGAGGACGGTTTAGATAAACCTCCTCCGGTATCGCATGGAACAGCTCTCTGGTACTCTCTACGCCAATTGCACGCAGCATTTCCTGCTGTTCCTTCTGTGTATTAGGTATATAGGTGCCCATGGCTGATCCCCCTTATAATTGTGCTTTATATTCCTCTTCTGTTAATAGATCTGATCGATCTCTGATCTCTTCTACTTCAATGAACCATGCATCGAAGGCATCTGCATTAACTAATTCGGGATGATCTAATAAATCCTCATTGACTGCTTTAACTGTTCCGGTTAACGGGCTGTATACGTTGGATACTGCCTTCACGGATTCAACATCTGCAAACTCTTCTCCAGCTTCTACTTCGTCGCCAACCTCAGGTAAATTAATGAATACCAGGTCACCGAGCTGACCCTGCGCATAATCAGAAATACCTACTCTTGCTGTTGTATCATTCAAAAATTGTACCCACTCATGGGATTTTGTTAATAAAAATTCTTTCTTTTTCATATAAAAGGCCTCCATTTGATTTAGAATATTCAAATTATCGTTTGTAAATTGCTTTCTGACGGGTTTGTCCACGTTCAGATTTCATAAATGTTTACTTATTATTAATTGCGTTGTGCCCTTTTACTATAAACTAAGTTTCTTATCTTTATTCCTATGTTGTATATTTCATTGTGTTGCATAGATTTATGTTCTATTATGTTGCCTTCTTATAGAAAGGTAACGGAACAATTTCAGCAGATATTCTTCTTCCTCGAACATCAACTTCAACCTGGTTACCAAGGGCTGCATGCTCTACCGGGATGAGGGCCATGGCAATCGGACGTCCAAGGTAAGGGCAATGGGTTCCGGAGGTTGTCATTCCAAGAAGCTTATCGCCCAGGTATACCGGACAATGTTCTCTGGCAATACCACGGCCGGTGATGTTTAAACCAACTCTTGCCAACTTCGGTGTTCCTCTCGATATAATGCCCTCCCTACCGATGAAATCCTCTTTCTCAAGCTTCACAGCAAAACCCAGCCCCGTCTCTAACGGAGAAATGTTATCATCCATCTCATGGCCGTAAAGAGGCATCGCTGCTTCCAGACGCAAGGTGTCTCTTGCTCCAAGTCCGCAGGGAATCACCATATTCTGTCCTTCTCCACCTTCTTTACTGCCTGTATAATTGCCGGCCTTAAGAATTGCATTCCACAGTTTCTCAGCATCCTCATTGCTGCAATAGAGCTCATAGCCATCTTCACCGGTATAACCGGTTTTGGATACCAGACAGTTAATACCGGCTACCAAGACATGCTCCGAAAAACTATAATATTTCACCGGGAGCTTTTCTTCCTCAGTTATTCTACACAGAATTTCTTTTGACTTCGGTCCTTGAAGCGCTAGCTGGGCTACTTCATCAGAGATATCCTGAAAATCTACTTCACCAACCAGATGCCATCTCATCCACTCCACGTCCTTCAGACGGTTTGCTGCATTGATAACAATAAGGTATTCATCTTCCTTCTTGCGATATACCAGAAGATCATCTACCACACCGCCATAATCATTACACATTGGACTGTATTTCACCTGTCCGTCATACATACGGCTACAATCATTAGTTACCAAACGTTGTACATTCTTTCGTGCGTCCGCACCCTTCAAGATTACTTCACCCATATGGGAGACATCAAAGAGTCCGGCTGATGTTCTTACTGCCATATGCTCTGTAATTACTCCTGTCTCGTATTGAACCGGTAACAGATAACCGGCAAAGGGTACAATTTTTCCTCCTGCCTGTACATGGCATTCATAAAGAGGAGTCTTCTTTTCCATAATCACACTTGCCTCCATTTCTTTCCCACTAACGAAGCATCGCTATTTTTACCGCAAATGCTTCGTAAAAGCTTACATTTGTACGTCTTTTGTGTTTCATGTCGATACAAAGCATTAAAAACACATCAAAAAAAGACGTACTGAAATAAATCAATACGCCTCTGTATGTTTACCTGAAAGATTCTCATCTACTTAACCTCGAAACTATGTAAAAATGCTTCGTACCTGAGGTAGTAGAAAATTGCTTCTTCGGTGACAAATCGCTTTCCAGAGTATCGTCCAAACCTGGTCCTTTTGCCTGAGAGTTTTTGCATTCCCCTTCGGCGCCGCTTATAAATAGTTGCAGCGGTCTCTCCCAAATTCTTCATCCGACTATAATTATATTATAGTGCCTTACCCTTATAAAGTCAACGTGTAACCTATCATTTCTGCCTTCATATAATACTGTATAAGAAGAAGTGGAGGCATACCATGGGCGAATTACTTAAACTAGATCATATCAGTTACACCTATCATGGAATCGAAGGAGAAACACCGGCGCTGCGCGATGTTTCTTTTCATGTAATGGACGGTGAAATTGTAGCAATCGTAGGTCCAGGCGGCTGTGGTAAATCCACCTTGCTTTCTTTGATTGCTGGTCTGCTTATGCCGACGAGTGGCTCAATCTATATCAATGGCCAAGATATTGTAACTTCAGGAAAAAGCATCGGTTATATGCTCCAGAAGGATCAACTTATGGATTGGCATAATACTCTGAAAAATGTAACTCTTGGTCCTGAGATACAGAATAAGCTTGCTGAAAACAGCTATGTTCAGATCAACGAACTGATGAACACCTATGGCCTGATTACCTTCATAAACTCCTATCCCTTCGAGCTGTCCAAAGGAATGCGGCAGCGTGCCGCCTTGATACGAACCTTACTTAAAGAACCCGATCTTTTACTACTTGATGAGCCTTTTTCTGCACTAAATTACCAGACACGACTGGATACCGCGGAGGACATCTGGGTAAATCTTAGGAAAGAGAAGAAAACCGCTCTCCTGATCACCCATGATATCTCCGAAGCCATCAGTATGGCTGATCGTGTTATTGTGTTATCCTCCCGTCCCGGAACTGTAGAACAGATCTTTCCGATAAAATTATCTATTGCGGACCGTACTCCGAGTGCTACCCGAATCGCTCCGGAGTTTCAGGAATATTCCTATCAGATATGGAAGGCCTTGAACCATGAGGATTTTACAAACATCTAACCCCTTCCAGGTAAAATCCGAAAGATAAGGCACGCTGAATGGGCTTCTTATACGGCTACTATCGCATAATGCGAAGTGGCCGGTACATATTAGCATAATAACAGCATACCCTGCAGGTAAATTATATATTTAACTACCTTACTGATACCGGACAACCTTCAGCACTTCCACCTATCAAAATGAGATCCTGCACAGATTTATATAATTTTGCATATTTGCAGATTTTTTTGCAACAATAATCATGACGTTAGAATTTCGTTCCTATCTCATAGTTAATTCATATACGAAGAGATATTTCCCGAAATTCCTAAGTGAAGTGCAGTTTGAAAGGAGATAAAGTATGCAATTAAATCATATGGAATTGGAAAATTTAAGACATTTAATCGGAGCACATGAGACAGTAGCTAACAAATTGGATGCGATGGCTTCACAATGTAATGATCAACAAGTTGTTCAGATGCTGAAAAACGATGCACAGGACGCAAAGCAAAACAAACAAAAGCTCATGTCATTTTTACAATAAGGAGGCTATCTTATGATGAACGAAAAAGATATTGTTAATGATTATTTATCGATGATGAAGGGCAGTCTTACAGGCTATGCAAGTATTATCACTGAGACAAGCAACCCGGAATTACGGCAAACTTTACAACAGTTAAGGGACCAGGATGAGCAAAGACAACAAAAAGTTGCTCAAATGGCAATCCAAAAAGGTTATTATAAGCCAGCAAGCCAAGCGAGCAAGGAAGATGTCACTACTGTTAAAAATGAGTTTTCACAGACATATTAAACCAGGAAGGAGATAGGTTAGCACTATCTCCTTTTTGTCTGTCAATTTTATTACATTCGGATCTATTTATAAATTTTTTATAAACAAATAATTAAGGAATTCTAATATTCATTGTTGCGTAAAGACCTTTTGTCTAGTAAAATTAGAGTAACAACATTCTCAGGGAGGGTAAATGAGATGAAAGATTTTGTTATAACCGCAGATTCAAACTCCGACTTATTGGAAAGCTTTATAAAAGACAAACATATCGGTATCATACCTCATTATTATGATTTGGAAGGAGTTACTTATGGTGATGAAGTCAATCTGACTCCTAAGGAATTCTATGACAAAATGAGAACAGGACTAATGCCGACAACCATGGCTAGTAACCCTGAAGTTATTCGTAGAACATTTCAAGACTATTTGGATCAGGGTTTGGATATATTACATATCAGTTTCTCTTCTGCTCTAAGCGGAGGCTGCAGCAATGTCGTCACCGGTGCGCAGGAAATCTGCGAGGAAAATGACGGTGCTAAGATTATCGTTCTCGACACCTTAAATGCTTCCTTAGGAGAAGGCATGTTCATCATGAAGGCTGTGCGAATGAAAGAGGAAGGTAAAACAATAGATGAAATTGCAGCTTGGCTCGAAGAACACAAGCAAGAATTTTGCGTACGTTTTACAGTCGATGATTTGAATCATCTTCACCGTGGCGGCAGAATATCTAAGACAACTGCATTCATCGGTTCTATGATTAATATCAAGCCAATCCTCTATTTAAATACGGAGGGCCAGCTGGTTGCACTTACCACAGCAAGAGGACGTAAGAAATCCTTAAATACACTTTGTGATAATATGTTAGAGAGTATGGGTAAATACAAGGATACTGACGATCCGGTCTGCATCGTTCATGGTGATTCTTATGATGATGCAAAGTATCTTGCTGATATCATTCATGAAAAACTACCGAGTAAGGAAACCATAATTAACTATGTCAGCCCGAGTATTGGTGCTCATTCCGGTCCAGGAGCCATTGGATTATGCTTCATGGGAGAAAAAAGATAAGCTTATTAACTCCGTAAGCTTACTGAAACAAAAATATAAGATATAAATGACCTCTGCATTCAAATGCAGAGGTCATCTTTATGCGAATATCATAAGTGCTGCGTGATTTATCCTTTCATCTTTCTCCAAGAAAGAAGTAAGCCAATTCCTTACTTAATCTGTCTGACACTCATAATAAAAAGTTAATTCCATTATAAATAATCCTTGAATTTTAATCCTGTTTATAATAGAATAGTTGAGTAGTCTTCTTCCACAGGCTACCAATTAAATCATTCTATATTCATGCTTCCCTAGCTCAGTTGGTAGAGCAACGCATTCGTAATGCGTAGGTCGTGGGTTCGAGTCCCATGGGGAGCTATTGCGGAAAGCCTTGAAAGTCTGCGGTTAGATGGTTACAAGAAAACGAAAGCTCTCTGAAAGGGGTGCTTTTTTATTGACTTGGGGACGGTTTGGGGAATAATGATGATCAAAAAATAAGTGCCCTGGTTAAGAGCACTTACTGAATTGTATTAATTGAGATTTGTGTCCGTTGAAAATCCGTTATTAATCATTTTCCTATAAGCTTCTGCAATTTTTTCATAATATATTCCTCTGAAGCTTCCTCAGTTTCATATATCCTTTTCCCTTCATCCATAAAGATCCGACCGTCGTCAATTTTTTGATTATATGTAAAAACTTGATTTTCGTCATCCAATAAATCCAAAAGCATTTGTCTTCTATCTTTTACAATAAGGTTAGGGAATGCCGCTCTTCCCGCTTTTCCGTGTTTAAAAGTCCCATCATTACTTTTTAGAAATGGAATCTTGTAATTATCAGCATAAATTGCAGATACTATTTCTCCCTTATTGCGATCATGTGGATTATCTTTGAAACCACTTTTAAAATTAAATCCATATCTGTCGCTTAAGTCTAATAATTGTTTGTCAAATAGTGCCTTGTCTACATCATTAATATCACTATGGTTTAATACAATGATTTTTTTAATCGATTTATATTTACAAAAATTTTCACTTATAAACGAAAACTCTTTATTGCTTTTCCACCATAATATCTCATTTTCAACAACATCAGCAACTATTATCTTTTCATACTTACTAAATAAAAGATTATCTATTTTTGCAATATTGATATCAACCCAAATATCAGTGTCACAAATAGGATAAGTTTTCAGTTCTTGATAATCAATCATCTAATGATAACTTTTCTATGAATTCAATTAACTCACAGGCCTTTTCCTTTGTTATTTTCTTTTCTTTAAGATTATGCTCTATGTCAATATAAAATTGTTTAGGAACATAAACTTCTTTTGTGGGTTGAATTAACTTAATATCACATTGTGCCTTATTTACTAAATCTTTAAATCTTGTTATTGCTTCCTCATTATTTTCAGACAATGAATACCATAACTTGAGACTTAGTCTATACTCAGGATATACTTGAATTAACCTAGTAATTAATGCAGAAAAACTCACTCTAAAATAGTTTTGCATCTTTACTAGTTGAATATCGGATATGTCAAGAATATCAAGGCTATTTAAACTAATATAGTTCTTTATAAGATTTTCAGGCATAAGAATGCATCCCGCAAAGGCATCTGCTTTATATTCAATTGGATCGCTCTTTGTGCGGCTTGCATAACATAATCCTTGTCCTTCACTTGCATAATAATGGTAATACTCATGCCATATTGAAGTATATTGCCTTCCGAGAGTTGCATTCGTATTAATATATATACATTTTGTATTACCCTTATTTATAAAAAATCCTGACAGATCACAATTGTTGTTCTCGGAAGGAAAACATAATAATAAAAATCCCAATTGCTCAATGAGGTTAAATGAATCTCCTATCGGAATATTTTCGTTGATAAGATTTCTTCTTGCCTCAGTAGCAATTGGGATTATTGATTTATATAATTCATCTTTCTGTTCTTCGGATAATTTATTCAAGTAGGAACACCCTTCCTCCGCTAGCTTACGCTGATTCTTTTTTGCATTATCATTTCATTAAATAAATAATTAGCCAGATTGATTGTATTCCTTGTATGCTGAGAATCAGCCGTTGCTCTAAATCCAGCGCAACTAAAATCATCTTGTTCCATCTTTGTAATCTCTTCTACTGACAATTCTAATATTCTACCACATGCTTTGTATAACTGTGGTCCGAAACATTGTCTTCCTTCCTCTATTTGTTGCAAAACCACTTCTTCAACATTATACTTATTTGAGAAGTCTGCTTGAGAAAGTTCTTCTTTAATTCTTTTCTTCTGTACCATGTTACTTAACTCTAGACTAGTATACACGGGGCGTTGACAGTCACTATATTTTGCAGTTTCAAAAATAGTTGCCATAATATCCCTCCTAATATGATAATAAACAAGACTTACAAATCTACTTCGTAAGCCTTAACTTTACTTTCTTTATATTCATATATTATATGTTTTTAATCGAAATAACAATATGAAAATTGCACAAAAAGTGAAATTAAAGTTGTAAATTAATACAATTAATAACAAAATAATACATTAAAGTAACACTTTATAATAAGGAATTCTATTCCATAGCATCACTTCTTATACTATTAAAGACAGCAAGGGATCAGTATAAAGATGAAGGTGCGGTTTTGACAGAAATAGAATATGCCATGGTCTTAATAAAAAGACATCTGCCGGAGTAAGTACCTATCATATTAGAATATAGCTGAGAGTGTAATTTATTTTGTGTAAACCCCTTGAATCAATGAAAAATATCAGGGTTTATGTTGATTTTAATATT
>FWWL01001792.1_pt1 | contig 48510 bp, 49 predicted proteins | sample 2228331 | NCBI WGS metagenome assembly FWWL01 (sample SAMEA103939775, study PRJEB20133) | metagenome | reverse complement strand
GCCGCGCGGTCCGCTCCCAGGGCGTCCAGGAGCCTCCGGGCCACCGACTCCGCCGGCTCGCCTGGGTCAAAGAAGTGGGCCAGGTCCTGGGCCACTTCCACCGCCGCGGGGATCCGGGAGCAGAAGACCGGCACCCGCAGCAGGCCCGCTTCCGCCACGGGCAGGCCGAACCCCTCCAGCGCACTGGGGACGAACACCGCGTCGCACAGCAGGTACAGGTCTCCGACGGCGCGGGGCGGACACCGGATGCCCCGCTCTGCCAGGAACACCACGTGTTCGTCCACCCGGAGCGCACGTCGGAGGGCCTGCAGCTCCGCCAGGTACGCGGCGTTGGCGGCCGTGTGGGCGCCGAGGGGTCCAGTGACCACCAACAGGGGCGCACAGCCCTGGTCGCGCAGGGCGGCGGCCACCCGGACCGCCAGCTCCAGGTTCTTGCGTCGGGTGACCCGCGTGGGCACAAGCAGCACGGGGTAGCGGTCCAGCCACGGTAGGGCCTCCAGCACCCGACGGGTAGCAGGAGCCAGGGGGTGCAACGACCCAAACGCCACCCCCGGCGGTACCACCGCCACTTCGGCCCCGGACAGCCCCAGGTGCCGGACCAGAGACGACCGCACCGTCTCGCTGATGGCCACGTAGGTGACCTCCCGGCGAGCACGCCGCAGCAGGTCCCACGCCGGTCCTCGGGGGACCCGGGCCACCTCCGCCGGGTTGTCCCACACCACATCGTGCGTCCAGGCCACCCACCGGCAGTCGGTCCCTTCGTCCAGAAGCCTGTGCACGGCCAGCAGCAACGGGAGGTTTTTGGCCACCGTGAACACGTTGTGGGCCAGGCACACGCCGCCCTGCAGGTGCACCCGCAGCTCCGCGGCGATCCGCTGGCCTAAGGCCTGCCAAGGCCGGGGGTCCCCGCGGGCCAGTGCCGCGTGGGCCCGCTGGACCTCTGGGTGGCGGCCGTACAGCAACGGCACAACGCGCGCTTCGGGCTCCCCGCGGCCCTTGCCCGTCAGAACCACGGTCTCGTAACCTGCCTGCCGCAGCCAGCGGGCCTGCGCCGCCAGCACCGACTCCACGCCGCCCACCACGGGGGGCGCCGAGTAGTGGAGGAGGACCACGCGACCGGCCACCAAGGGGAACTTCCCGCTGCCCGGGCCCGGGTCCTGGTCCGCCCCTGGCCTGGCCGTGGTAAAATACCCCACGAGCGGGTGTAGCTCAGGGGTAGAGCATCGGCTTCCCAAGCCGAGGGCCGCGGGTTCGAATCCCGTCGCCCGCTCCAGCCCACGTCCTGCCCAGGTCTCGGTCCACGGCGGAGCAAGGGCCAAACAGCCGACGCTCACCATTCCTGTCCGGGCGCTCCGTACCGGCCCACCCACGGACGCAGCACACGGAGCGCGGCGCCGCCCCGGGCCCGAGGTGGTCCACATGGGGCTGGGTGTCTGCCCACTCCCCGCCTGAAGGGGGGACCGCCAGCCCCTGGCGGACCGCGGACAGGGCCGGGCCAGGGTCTCCCGCACCCGGGCTATCATGGATGAGAACCCGTCCCGGAGGTCGGCCTTGGACTTGGTGTCCTGTCTCGCCGAACGCCTGGGTGCGGACCGCGTGTCCGTGGTGGACTCCGTCCTCGACAGCCACGGCCGCGACGAGGGCTACCCCGAGTCGCGCAGGCCCTCTGTGGTGGTGTTCGCGGAGCAGGTGGAGGACGTGTGCACCGTGTTGGCGGTGGCCCGCGAGCACCGGGTACCGGTCATCCCGTACGGAGCCGGGAGCAGCTTGGAAGGCGCCCTGGTCCCCCTGGGGCCTGCCATCAGCTTGGACCTGTCCCGCATGGACCGCATCCTGGAGGTGCGGCCCGAGGACTTCGTGGCCGTGGTGGAGCCGGGGGTCACTCACGGTGCGCTCAACCGGGCCGTCCGCCGCTACGGCCTGTTCTTCCCCGTGGACCCCGGCGCGGACGCGTCCCTGGGAGGCATGGCGGCCACCAACGCCTCTGGTACCACCACGGTCCGCTACGGCGGCATGCGGCAGAACGTCTTGAGCCTGCAGGTGGTGCTGGCGGACGGCCAGGTCCTCGAACTCGGACGGCCGGTGCGGAAGACCAGCTCCGGCTACGACCTCAAGGACCTGTTCATCGGCTCGGAGGGGACCCTTGGGGTCATCACCCGCCTGGCGGTGCGGCTGCACCCCCTCCCCGCGCACGTACACACCGCCAGGGCCTTCTTCCCGTCCGTGGAAGCTGCCTCCCAGGCCGCGTACGAGGTCATGGCGGGGGGTCTTCCCGTGGCCCGCCTGGAGTTGGTGGACGAGCTGGGCATGCGGGTGATCAACGCGTTCCTGGAGCGCCAGGACCCCGAGCAGCCCGCCCTGTTTCTGGAGTTCCACTCGTCCACGGAGGAGGCGCTGCGGGCGGAAGCAGAGGCGGTGCTGGCCACCTGCCGAGACCACGGAGCCAGCCTCGTGCAGGCCGCCCGCACCCCGGAGGAGCGCACTGCTTTGTGGGAGGCCCGCCACAAGGTGTACTGGGCCACTACCCACGCCTACCCCGGCCGGGTGTTCTTGACCACCGACGTCGCGGTGCCCCTGTCCCGCCTGCCGGAGCTCGTCGCCTTCGCGCACCGCCTCCTCGTGGACATGGCGCTCACGGGGAGCATCATCGGGCACGTGGGCGACGGGAACTTCCACGTGCTGGTGGCGACCGCGCCCGAGGAGTACTCCCGGGCGGAGGCCTACAGCGAACAGCTGGTGCGCCGGGCCTTGGAGGTAGGGGGGACCGCCACCGGGGAGCACGGGGTGGGGCTGCGGAAGCGCAAGTTCCTGGCCGCCGAACACGGCCCCGCCCTGGAGTGGATGCGGCGGATCAAGGCCCTGCTGGACCCGGAAGGCCTGCTGAACCCCGGGAAGGGACCCGCCTAGCTGCCGCACCCGTTGCCCGGTAAGACCGGCCGCGCTACTTTGGGGAGTGCGAAACCCCTTGGGGAGGTGAGGACCATGCGTAGGCTCCTGGCGGCCGTGTGCGCCGTCCTCCTGGTTGCTGCCGTCGCCTTCGCAGGCGGGACGCTGGACGTGGTCCGCCAGCGGGGCATCCTGGTCGTAGGGGTGAAGGCAGACTTCCCGCCCTTCGGGTTCGTGGACGAGCGCGGCCAGCTTCAAGGGTTCGACATCGACCTGAGCCGGGAGATCGCCCGCATTGTCCTGGGCAGCCCCGACCGCGTGCGGCTGGTGACCGTGACCTCCGCGAACCGCATCCCCATGCTGCAGACGGAGCAGATCGACGCGGTGGTAGCCACCATGACCATCACCCGGGCCCGCAAGCAGGTGGTGGACTTCAGCGTGCCCTACTTCTGCTCCGGGCACCTGATCCTGGTCCGCCGCGACAACACCACCATCACCAAGTTCACGGACCTGAACGGGAAGCGGGTGGCCACGGTGCAGGGCTCCACCGGCGACCGGGTGGTGGCCACCCTGGCCCCTCAGGCCCAGCGGATCACCTTCGGGCAGAACTCGGAGGCGCTTTTGGCGCTCAAGGACGGGCGCGCGGAGGCCTTCGTGCAGGACGACGTACTGCTGCTGGCCTTCGCCAAGCAGGACAACACCCTCAAGGTGGTGGGCTGGCCGCCGCAGATGCCCGGGCCCTACGGCATCGGCGTGCGCAAAGGCGACACGGACCTGCTCGCGGCCATCAACGTGGCGCTGGCGCGCCTGCGGGCCCAGGGCGTGCACACCAAGCTGGCGAGCAAGTGGTTCGGCGAAGTGGCCGGGCAGCTGCTGCCGGCCAACAAGTGCCCGCTGGAGCTGTCCCTGTAAGCCGCGGGGATGCCGGGCTCCGCGCAGTTCTGGTCCGAGGCGGTGGTTGCCCTCCTGCGCGGAGCCCTCCTCACCCTCCAGGTCTCCGGGCTGTCCATCCTGCTGGCGGCGGTAGCAGGGGTCGCGGTGGCAGCTGCCCGCACCGCCCCCCTTGTGCCCCTGCGGTGGCTCGGCGCCGCCTACGTGGAGGTCTTCCGGAACACGCCGCTGCTGGTCCAGATCTTCTTCGTGTTCTTCGGCCTGCCCCGCGTGGGCTTCCGGCTGTCGCCCTTCCAGTCCGGCCTGCTGGCCTTGTCCCTGTACACCGCGGCCTACAACGCAGAGGTCTTCCGGGCGGGGCTGGAGGCCGTCCCGCGGGGCCTCCGGGAGGCGGCCGCGGCCCTGGGTCTTTCCGGCTGGCAGCGGTTCCGCCACGTCGTCCTGCCCCTGGCGGTGCGCATCAGCCTGCCCGCCCTCGGCAACAACTTCGTGGCTCTGGTCAAGAACTCGTCCCTGGTCTCCGCCATCGGGATGGTGGAGCTGACCTTCGTAGCCCGGGACCTGGAGGCGTGGACGTTCCGCAGCTTCGAGGTCTACGGGCTGGCCACCCTCTTCTACCTGGCTCTGGTGCTGCTGCTCGTCTGGGCCCTCCGTGGAGTCGAGGCGCGCGCGCTGGCGTACCTGCGGGTACGGACGAGGTGAGGGCGTGCGCTGGACGGTGGTCTCTGCGAACTTCCCCTACCTCCTGGAGGGACTGCGGGGCACGGTCCTCCTCGGGCTGCTGGTGATGTCCCTGGGCACCGTCCTGGGGTTCGTGGTGGGATTCGCCCGTCTGGGCCGCGGCCCCACCTACGCGGTGGCCACCGCCTTCGTAGAGCTGTTCCGCGACACCCCCCTCATCATGCAGATCTTCTTCATCTTCTTCGGCCTGCCCGCGGTGGGCGTCCGGCTCAACGCCTTCGTGGCTGCCAGCGTGGCCATGACCTTCTTCGCCGCCGCCAACGCCGCGGAGATCGTCCGCGGAGCCGTCCAGTCCCTCCCGCGGGGGCAGTGGGAGGCGGCCCGGTCTTTGGGGCTCACCTCCGTGCAGACCCTGCGTTGGGTGATCCTCCCGCAGGCCCTGCGCCGGACCCTTCCGCCCCTCATGGGCCTGTTCACCACCTTGCTGAAGGACACCTCCCTGGCGGCCATCGTGAACGTGTTCGAGCTCACCACCGCCGGCCGCCGGGTGGTAGAGCGGACCCTCGCGTCCTTCGAGATCTGGCTGGTGGTGGCGGCCCTGTACTTCCTCGTGTGCTACCCCCTGTCTGTGGCCACCCAGCGCCTGGAGCGCCGCCTCGTGGCGGAAGTCCCATGAGCCCCGCCGACCCCATCATCGTCCTCGAGGGCGTGCACAAGTGGTTCGGCCGCCTGCACGTCCTCCGGGGCATCGACCTGCAGGTGTGGCCCGGGGAGGTGGTGGTGGTGTGCGGGCCCTCGGGATCCGGTAAGTCCACCCTGATCCGGTGCATCAACCGCCTGGAGCGACACGACCGCGGCCGCATCCTGGTGGACGGCATCGAGCTCACGGACGACCTCCGGCACGTGGACGCGGTCCGCCGGGAGGTGGGGATGGTCTTCCAGCAGTTCAACCTGTTCCCCCACCTCACCGTCCTGCAGAACATCACCCTCGCCCCCGTGCTGGTGCGCAAGTGGCCCCGGGAGCAGGCGGAACGGGTCGCCCGGGAGCTGCTGGAGCGGGTGGGAATTCCGGAGAAGGCGGACAGCTACCCCTCGCAGCTGTCCGGGGGGCAGCAGCAGCGGGTGGCCATCGCCCGCGCCCTGGCCATGCAGCCGAAGATCATGCTGTTCGACGAGCCCACCTCCGCCTTGGACCCGGAGATGATCCAGGAGGTCCTGGACGTGATGCGGGACCTGGCTGCCCGTGGGATGACCATGGTGGTGGTGACCCACGAGATGGGCTTCGCCCGCGAGGTGGCAGACCGCATCGTGTTCATGGACGAGGGGACCGTTGTGGAGGTGGCGCCCCCGCAGACCTTCTTCGCCGCCCCGCGGCACGAGCGGACCCGGGCGTTTCTGTCCAAGATCCTGCGCTGACCGGCGCGGGCTCCCCGACGTACCGCGGGTCCCTCCGGAGCCGGATCCGTCAGTCTGCAAGCACCGTGTGGACGGCGTCCGAAAGGCGCGCTTCCAGCCACACCTCCCGGCCGTGGGACCGCACCCGCACGCCCCCAGGCTCCCGCTCCACCACCTCCAGCCGGACGCCGGGCCGGATCCCGAAACTCTCCAGCGCCCGCAGCACCTCCGGGTCTTCGTCCTCCACCTCCTGAACCTCCACCGCCTGCCCCGCTTCCCGGTCCGTCAGCCGCACGGCCGGTCCGCCCTCCGCCGCCTGCGGAGGGATGGGCGCGCCGTGGGGGTCCCGCCGCGGGTACCCGAGGGCTTCCTCCAGCCTCGCACCCAGCTCCGCGGGGCTCAGGTGCTCCAACCGCTCCGCCTCCGCGTGCACCTCCGCCCAGGACAGCCCGGCCTGGTCCACCAGGTACCGCTCCCACAGCCGGTGGGACCGGACCAGTTCCACCGCGCGGGTCCTTCCCGCCTCGCTCAGCTCCACGCGGCCGGCGTCCGGCCGCACCAGCCCCTCCGCCCGGAGCCGGCGGGCAAGCTTGCCCGCCTTGGCCGGCGAAACGCCCAGCCGGTCCGCCAACCGCGCCAGCGCCACCCCGTCGGGTCCCAGCGCGTACGCTTGCTTGAGGAAGTCCTCCAGCTCCCGCGCCTCGGCCAGGCGCCTGCGCCGCAGCCACTCCCACACGACCCCCTCCCGCGGGCCCGCGAGCACCGCAGCCACGAACAGGAAGCTCGCCACCAGCACCATGGTGGCTCCCGAGGCCACGTTCAGGTGGTACGACAGGAACAGCCCGCTGACCGTGGAGACCACGCCCACCGCCACCGCCACACCCAGCATGCGCGACATCCGGTCGGTGAGCAGGAACGCCACCGCCCCCGGCGTGATCAGCATGGCCACCACCAGGACGATCCCCACGGTCTGCAGGGACGCCACAATGGTCAGGGAAAGGAGGAACATGAGCGTGTAGTGCAGCACCCCCGTGGGCAAGCCCATGGCTGCGGCCGCCACGGGGTCAAAGGTCCACAGCACCAGCTCCTTGTACAGCAACAACACCACCGCCAGCACCACCGCCCCGGTGGCCGCGGTGAGGATGAGGTCCCCGTCCGACACCCCGAGGACGTTCCCGAACAGGATGTGGAACAGGTCCACCGCCTTGCTGCGGATGCGGCTCACCAACACGAACCCCAGGGCGAAGGCCCCCGTGAACACGATGCCCATGGCGGAGTCCTCCTTCACCCGGGTGTGCCGCTCCACCGCGGAAATCCCCAGGGCCGTCAGGATGCCCGTGGTCACCGCACCCACGAAGAAGGGCAACCCCAGCAGGTACGCCAGAGCCACGCCGGGCAGCACCGCGTGCGAGATGGCATCCCCCAGCAGCGCCCACCGCTTCACGAGCAAAAAGCAGCTCAACACCGCGCAGATGACCCCCACCAGCAGGGAAGCCACCAGGGCCCTCTGCATGAACGCGTACTGCATGGGCGCCCCTACCAGCTCCCACACGCTCATGGCTGGACCCCCATTCGGTGGTCTGCCGCCTCCAGCAGGGTCAGCCGGCCGCCGTACGTGCGCTGCAACAGGGCGGGCTGGAACACCTCCGCAGGCGCGCCGTACGCCACCACACGCTGGTTCAGCAGGAGCAGCCGGTCGAAGGCGGTCTGCGCCCGGCTCAGGTCGTGGGTGGCCACCACCACCGTGCGCCCTTCCTGCCGGAACCGGTCCAGCAGGGCGTAGATGGTCTCCTCGGTAGCCGCGTCCACCCCCACGAAGGGCTCGTCCAGGAGGAACAGGCGGGCCTCCTGCGCCAGGGCCCGGGCCAGGAACACCCGCTGCTGCTGGCCCCCCGACAGCTGCCCGATCTGCCGCTGCGCGAAGGCTTCCATCCCCACCTGCCGCAGGCACTCCCGAGCCACCCGCCGGTCCTCAGGCCCTGGCCGGCGCACCCACCCCAGGTGCGGGATCCGGCCCATCAGGACCACCTCCTCGGCCACCACCGGGTAGTCCCAGTCCACCTCGCTGCGCTGCGGCACGTAGGCCACGAGCCTGCGCACCTCCTGGACCGGCCGGCCGAACAGCTCCACGGACCCCGTGTCGGGCACCAACAGCCCCACCAGGGCCCGCAGCAGGGTGGACTTGCCCGCCCCGTTGGGCCCGATCAGCCCCACCCGCAACCCCTGCTCCACCGTGACGGTGACGTTCCGGATGGCGGGCTTGCCCCGGTACGACACCGTGAGGTTGTGGACCTGGATGGCCGCCTGTGCGCTCACCGCAGCGCCTCCACCATGGCCCGCACGTTGTGGCGCATCATCTTGACGTAGGTGTCCGCGTCGCTGCCCGGCGGCCCCAGGGAGTCCCCGTACAGCTTGCGGCCCACCCGCACCCCGGCCTCCCGCGCCACCCGTTCCATGAGCTTGGGGTTGATGGTGGTCTCCACGAACACCGCGGGCACCCGCTCCGCGCGGATCCGGTCCACCAGCCGCGCGATCTCCTGCGCGGAGGGCTCGTCCTCCGTGCTGATCCCCCAGATGGTCCCCACCACCCGGAACCCGTACCGCTGCCCGAAGTACCGGAACGCGTCGTGGGTGGTGACCAGCTTCCGGCGCTCGGGCGGCAGGTGGGCCACCTGCTCCCGGATCCACGCGTCCAGGAGGTCCAGCTCCCGCAGGTAGCGGGCCGCGTTCTGCTCGTACGCAGCCCGCCCCGGTGGGTCAAACCGGACCAAGGCGTCCCTGACGTTTTGGACGTACGTCTTCGCGAACACGGGGTCCATCCACAGGTGCGGGTCCGGGTCGCCCCGGTAGCGCCCCTCCGTCTGGACGGCGGGCCGCAGCCCGCGCGTGAGTTCCACAGACACCCGCTGTCCACCCGCGTTCTCCACGAGCTCCTCCAGCCACTTCTCCAAGCCCAGCCCGTTGTAGAAGACGATCTGCGCCTCCGCCACCTTCTGGACGTCCTTGGGCACGGGCTCGTAGGTGTGCGGGTCCCCTCCCACGGGGATCAGGCTCGTCACCTCCACCCGGTCGCCCGCCACCTGCGCGGCGAAGTCCGCCAGGATGTTGATGGTGGCCACCGCCTTGGGCCTCGTGGTGCGCGGGTTCGGCGCGGCCGCGCAGCCTGCCAGGGCCAGGACGACCAGCGCGGTGCCCCACGCCCCCAGCCTCATTCGGTCACCTCCCGCACGAACACCCCTTCCGCCGCCTGCACGGGCACCCGGCGGGTGGCGTCTCCCGCCTGCACCGTCACCGCCGCGGAGGACTTCCGCACCACCCGGAGCTGTGCGCCCGGCAACAGGGCCAAAGCCGCCAACCGGCGCAGCCGGCGGGCGTCGCTGTCGCTGACCCGCTCCACGCGGAACGTCTTGCCGGGCGCCACCTCCGAAAGCCGCGGGTGGCGCTCCTCCTGCAGCTCGCCCGACCGGGAGGGGATGGGGTCCCCGTGGGGGTCTGCCGTGGGGTGGCCGAGGACTTCCGCGATCCGCTCCTCCAGGCTCTCCGACAGGGCGTGCTCCAGCCGCTCCGCCTCCCGGTGCGCCTCCTCGATGGGCAGGCCCAGCTTCACGGTCAGGTACAGCTCCAGCAGCCGGTGGTGGCGGATGACCTCCAGCGCGGCCTTCTGCCCGGCGCCGGTGAGGCGCACACCGTGGTACGGGGTGTGGGTGACCAGCCCCTGCGCGCACATGCGCTTGAGCATCTTGGTCACGGAGGCAGGAGCCACCCTCAAGTGCGCCGCGATGGCGTTCGTGCCCACCGGGTCCTGGGAGCGGCCCAGTTTGTAGATGGCCTTCAGGTAGTCCTCCACCGCGGCGCTGGTCACGGCTCCTCCTCTTTTGCTCCAGCTAAATTTGCCGAGTCTAAAAATACCCGGACCCGCGGGGCCTGTCAACCCACCGACTTTCCAGGGCCGGTTTCGGGGAGGGAGAATACCGGTGACGGACCTCAAGGGGGTGGACCATGGCGGACGTGGTGCGGCGGGTGGAGTACCAGTACGTGGTGGTCCCGGACCGCCCCGGGGAGGGGCTGCGGGTGCTGGAGGCCCTGCAGCGGGCGGGCGTAAACCTCCTGGCCTACCTTGGCTTCCCCGTGGAAGGCGGCCGCGCGCAGCTGGACCTGGTGGCGGAGGACCCTGAGGCTTTGCGCCGGGTGGCCGCACAGGAGGGCTGGCAGCTCAGCTCGCCCAAGTGGGCGTTCCTGGTACAGGGCGACGACCGCGTGGGCGCGGCCGCGGACCACATCCGCAAGCTCAGCGAGGCCGGTGTGAACATCACCGCGGCAGCGGCGGCCGCAGCCGGCGCGGGGCGGTACGGGATGGTGTTGTGGGTGAAACCGGAGGACTACGAGCAGGCCGCACGCCTGCTGGGGGCCTAATCCTGGGGGGACCGGCGGATCCCGGTAAGCTAGGCCCGGCCGGCAACGGGGAGGTGCCGGCAGAACCAGTCCGCGGCCAGCTGGGCCACGCGGTCCAGGGCACCCGGTTCCTCGAACAGGTGACCGGCCCCGGGGATTACCTCCAGCTGCTTCAGGCACCTCAGGTGCACCAGCGCCTCCTGGTTCAGCCGCAGCACCGGCTCGTCCGCCCCTCCCACGATGAGCAGGGTGGGCGCCCGCACCTGCGCTAGGACGTCCCGGGCTAGGTCCGGCCTCCCACCTCGGGAGACCACCGCGCCCACGTGGTCCGGCGCCGCCGCCGCAGCCCGCAGGGCCGCCGCAGCCCCGGTACTGGCGCCGAACAGCCCCACGGGGAGCGCGCGCAGGTCTTGTTGCTGGCCCGCCCAGGTGACCGCACGCAGCAGACGCTCCGTCAGCAGGCCGACGTCAAACCTCCACCGCCCCGTGTGCTGGTCCTCCGCCTCCTCGTGGGGGGTCAGCAGGTCCAACAGGAGGGTGGCCAAGCCCGCCTCCTGCAGCTTGCGGGCCACGTACCGGTTTCGGGGACTGAACCGGCTGCTGCCGGTGCCGTGTGCGAACACCACGAGGCCGCGCGCGGCAGGCGGGACCACCAGGTCCCCGTCCAGCGCGCCTCCGTCCACAGGTACCCGGACCGCCCGTGCCTCCACCGTCCCTCCCCCTGCTATCATGGACCGCGGAGGGTCTGGTTGCCATGCCGGTGTACGAGTACGTGTGTACCTACTGCGGGGACCGGTTCGAACGTCTGGTGAGCTACGCGGAGGCGGACGGCGTGCGCTGCCAGCGCTGCGGGTCGGAAAAGGTGCGCCGGTTGGTGTCCCTCATCGCCGCACCGCGGCCCCCGCACACCTCGGGGGGCTGCGGCTGCGGTGGTTCCTGCAGCTGCGGGGCCCCGCACTGAGGCGGCCCGACTTCCGCGCCTACCGGTAGCTCGCCAGGACGGGCTCCAGGTCCACCCCTGCGAGTTCCTCCTCCCAGATGGGCAGGCGCCCCTGCGGCCGCTTCCGCCGTGGGTTCCGGTAGATCACGCCCAGGGGGACGCGCCCGCGCCGGGCGAAGTCCCGCACCAGGCTCCACGCGGCGTCCCGGTCCGAGGGGTCGAAGTCCGCGGGCACCGGCTCCACCCGCTCCCGGAACCAGTCGTACGTGTTGAACCGGTTGTAGGTGACGCACGGCGAGAAGTCGTTGATGACCGCAAACCCTGGGTGCTGGATGGCCTCCACGATCACCCGGGCGGTGTGCTTGACGTCGCCGCTGAAGGACTGCGCCACGAAGGTGGCCTCGCTGGCCAAGGCCAACAGGACCGCGTCCACCATGGGGGGGTGCTCCTCGCTGGTGCCCCGGTCGTCGGGCTGCCCCAGGCCCGCGGTGGGGGAGTCCTGCCCTTTCGTGAGCCCGTAGACCCCGTTGTTCATGATCAGCAGGACCATGTCGGGGTCGCGCCGGCACACGTGCACGAAGTTCTCCACCCCGATGGCCAGGGTGTCCCCGTCGCCCGCCAGGCAGATGACCTTGAGGTCGGGGTTGGCCATCTTCGCACCCAGGCCGTAGGCCAGGGCCCCTCCGTGCGTCCCGTGGAAGGCATTGCCGTTCAGGTAGTTGCGGATCTGCCCGGAGCACCCGATGCCGCCCACCAGCAGCAGCTCGTGGGGCATCACCTCCAGCTCCGTGAGGGCCTGCTTGAGGGCCGCCAGGACCCCGAAGTCCCCGCAGCCCGGGCACCACTGGATGCGGTGCTTGGGGACCGCGTTTTCTTCCCAGAGTTTAATCCCCTTCGTGCTCACCGCGTCCCACCTCCACGGGCACGGGCTGGCTGTCCCCACCGATGCGGACCACCGCGGCCTCCCGCTGCAGCGCCTGCTCCACCGCGTCTGCCACCTCCGTGGGGTACAGCGGCACCCCGTTGTACTTGTTCACGCGCCGCGTGGGGATCCGCAGTTCCCGCTGCAGCAGGTCCGCGAACTGCCCGCTGAAGTTCTGCTCCACCACCACCACGGGGCCTGCGTCCGCGAACAGCGCCTCCAGCTTCTTCCGGTGCAGGGGGAACACGTGGGTGAAGTGGACCAGGGCCACCTCCAGCCCTCGCCGCTGCAACACCAGCCGCGCCTCCTCCAGCACCGGCCGGGTGTTGCCCCAACCCACCACCACGGGGTTGCCCCGTACCGAACCCCAGACCCGCGGGGGCTTCCAGTCCTGTTGGAGGTAGGTGTCCAGCTTCCGCATGCGCTTCTCCACCATGGCCGCGCGCTTGCGGGGGTCGATGGACACGAACCCGAACTCGTCGTGTTCTGCCCCGCTGGCCTTGAACACCAGCCCCGGCGTGCCGGGCAGGCTGCGGGGGGAAATCCCCGAAGGGGTCACCTCGAACCGCCGGTACGGCCGGCCCCGCACCTCCTCCTCGCGCACGATGCCGTGGCGGACCACCTGGGGTCGCTGGAACACCTCCTCCAGCACCGTCTTCTTCCCCTCCGACAGGTTCAGGTCCGTGAGGAAGAACACGGGGCACTGGTACTTGTCCGACAGCTCGCAGGCCTCCAGCATGAGCGTGTAGCACTCCTCCACGGTACCCGGGGCCAGCACGATGCGGGGGAAGTCGCCGTGCCCGCCCCCGATGACCAAATTCAAGTCCCCCTGTTCCGGGCGTGTGGGCATGCCCGTGGAGGGCCCGGCGCGCTGTGCGTCCACCACGATCACCGGCGTCTCCGTGGCGCCGCTGACCCCGAACTCCTCCACCTTCAGGGAGATCCCGGGCCCGGAGCTGCCCACCATGGACCGCACCCCCGCCAGGGAAGCGCCCAAGGCCGCCCGGATGCTCTCCCGCTCGTTCTGCCCCTGCAGGGCACGCCCGCCGTACTTGGGCAGCCACTGCTCCATGAACTCCAGGATCCCGCTGGCCGGCGTGATGGGGTAGCCCGCGTAGAACCGGACCCCGCCCGCGATGGCACCCAACCCGAGGCTCTCGTTGCCGGACAGGTACACCGCCCGGGGGCGTCCGGGCCGGGGCTCCACGCGTACCCGGGGCGTGTAGCCGTTGGCCTCCAGGATCCGCTCTACCTCCTGCCGGCCCCGCCGGGCGGCCTGCAGGTTCAGCTCCACCACCTCCCGGCCCTTGCGGAGGAACCGCTCCTCCAGCAGCTGGCGGAGGTACCTCTCGTCGGAGTCGAACTCCAGCAGCCGGAACAGCGCCCCCACCATGAGGACGTTCTTCACGACCTCGCGCTTCAGCTCGCCCTGGGCGATCTTCCGGGCGGGGATGGGGAAGACCTGGACACCGCGGGCCTGGAGGGCGTCCGTGGGGATCTCCCCGGTGGACGAGTCGTACACCAGGGTCCCGCCGTCCCGCAGTTTGGCGCCGTGCCGCAGCACCGTGTCGCGGTTGGGCTGCTCCGGCGCGTCCGGGTTGCTGTCGTAGTCCAGCGCCACCAGCAGGTCCACCTCGGGGTCTCCGTAGGAGACCGGCGGCTGTTCTGTGACCAACATGGGGTCGAACTGGTGGGCCCCGTAGATGGTGGACGCGTAGCCCTTCTCCATGGCCACGGCAAACAGCCCCGCCCGCGTGAAGATCCTCCCCAGGATGTCGGTGACGGTGGTCACGCCGTCGCGGAGCTGCACGCCACCCACCAACAGCTTCACGTGGTTCACGCGCACGCCTCTCCCTCCCGCGGACCAGTTCCCGAGCCTAGTCCCCTCCCGGGCCACCGTACCACGCTCCCGCAGCCGGTTTCCAATCAAAGGCCACTATCCCGCGCATAGCCGCCGTCTATCCCCCTCTCGCCCGCAGGAACCCCGCCCCTGGCAGCGAACACCCCGCACCAGGGGGCAGGGGGTGGGCGCACGTCTGCTGGCCGGTGTGGTGGCCGTCCTGTTGGGCGGGGCGAACCCTGCTGCGGTCCTGCCGTCCACCGCCACCGCGGTGCGCACCCTCGTGGAGTCCTTCATCGGCTCGGGGACCGTCACTTCGGTGGTGGTGCACGCCTCCGGCCGCGAGGTGGACGTGCACGTCCGCATGGACGGCGTCCGGTCCCTGCCCGCAGACCGCGGGGACTGGCTGTGGTTCTTCCGGGACGTTTCGGAGATCGCCACCACCCGGGTGTTCCAGCCGCCCCGTCCCCACCAGGGGCTGCAGCGGCTCGCGCGCATCCGCCTGTGGTACCGGCTCCGCGGGCGCCTGGTGGCGCGCGCGGCCCGGGAGCGGACGCAGGCCGTGCCCACGGTGGTGCTCAGCCCGTAGGCCGCGGCGGACTCCCGCGCCCGTGGTATCCTACCTGTGGCGGCCTGCCAGGGGGAGGGAACATGGGTCTTGCGCACGCGCACTGCGTGCCCTGCCGGGGCGGCGAACCTCCTCTGAGTGAGGGGGAGGTGGCGGAACTGCGGCGGGAGGTCCCGGCCTGGGCGGTGGTGGAGCGAGAGGGGGTCCCCAGGCTGGAGCGGACCTTCGTGTTCGCCAACTTCGCGGAGGCGCTGCGCTTCACGAACCGGGTGGGCGAGCTGGCAGAACAAGAAGGCCACCACCCCGCCCTGCTCACGGAGTGGGGGAAGGTGACGGTCAGCTGGTGGACGCACAAGATCCGCGGCCTGCACCGCAACGACTTCGTCATGGCGGCCAAAACGGACCGGCTGTACGAGGCGCTCCGGCAGGGGTGAGCATGGGCAGCCACAAAAACCGGCTGGCGTGGGTGGCGGTACCGGACGAAGCGCAGGTGCCGGAGGCCATCCAGCAGCTGGCACAACCCTCGCGGGAGCGCCTGGGCATCTTCCCGAACGTGTTCCGCATCTTCGCCGCGCGGCCGGAACACTGCCTGCGCTGGTGGCAGTACTACGACTACCTCATGCGGGGACCTTCGAACCTCACCAAAGTCCAGCGGGAGATGATCGCGGTGGTGGTCTCCTCCTTGAACCGCTGCTACTACTGTGCCACCAGCCACGGGGCGGCGTTGCGGGTGCTCACGGAGGACCCGGTGCTGGCGGACACCTTGGCCACCGACTACCGGCACGCCTCCCTGGACCCGAAGGACCGCGCCATGCTGGATTTCGCCGCCAAGCTCACCACCGAACCGCAGCGGATGACGGAGCAGGACGTGCAGGCCCTGCGGGCCGCGGGGTGGGAGGACGAGGACATCTTCGACATCGCCCAGGTGGCCGCCATGTTCAACTTCACCAACCGGCTGGCCAACGCCCTGGGCTGGCACCCGAACCCGGAGTACCACCGGGTGGGCCGCTAGGGACCCTACGGCCCTGCCGCGCACGGCGCATGCCGCGGCCCCAGCCACAGTTCCCACACCTCCTCCCACGGGTCCGCGGCCGTGCACCGGAATCCGGCCCGCCGGTACAGCGCCACCGCCCGCGCGTTCCAAGGCTCCACGGTAAGCCACACCCGCCGCACGCCCCGTGCTCGCCCCAGCTCCAACAGGGCCTCCAGCAGCCGGGCACCGATCCCCGCCCCCTGGTAGTCCTGGTGCACGAAGATGGCCAGCTCGTAACCACCCCTGCCGTCGGGCACCAGGACCGCGTGTCCGGCTACCCGACCGCGGTGGCGTGCAAGCACGTTCACGCCCTCGCCCGTGAGCAGGTCCACCCACTCCGCCAGCCGCACGGGGTGCACCGGCGGGACTCCCTGGGCCCGCTGGGCCGGGTCGAAGGACCGGTACATGGCCAGCAGCCCGGGACGGTCCTCGGGACGGTACTCCCGCACCTCCACCTGCCGGCCTTGTCGGTCCTGGAACCCCAGGGGTTGCATCCCCACCTCAAGGTTCCCGGGGCGAACGGTACACCACCACGGGACCCGGCGCGTTGGTGATCAGCCACACGACCCCCGTGCTGAGGATCAGCTTGCGGGTGGCGGTGCGCCCGGGCGCTACCACCACCTCCGCGCCCTCTTCCCCGCCGGCCCGCCACACCTCCCACTCCGTCCGGCTGCCCTCCGGGGGCACCCGGACCTCCACCGCCACGCCCCGCGCCGCGCCTTCCGCCACCGCCCGGCGGTGGCCTTCGGGAGGCACGGAGGGATCGCACACCGCCACCACTCCGACCCCGCGTCCCCGGGCCAGCTCCAGCGCGTAGCCGAAGGCCTCCCAGCTCCACCGGCTTCCGTCCAGCCACACCACGGGCCTCACGTCCGCTGCCCCAGGACCTCCAGCACCCTGCGGACCACGTGTTGCGCGGTCCGCAGGTTCTCCGCCCGCACCACGGGGGGCGCGTCGGCAGTGGGCTCCTCGCGCATCCGGTGGGGCAGGTCCCCAGGCGCCCACGGCTGCCACCGCTGCCGCCACGCCTGCGGGATGGCGTCCTGTACCTCCTGGTGGGACACCACGCCGTACACCAGGGTCCAGGCCCTGGGCACCGTGACCCAGATGTCGTACCCGCCTCCCCCCGCCGCCAGCCAGCGGCCGCCGCACAGCTCGTGACTCAGCTCGTGCATGCGGCGGGCGAAGTACTCCGCGGTGTACACGGTGCAGCGCAGGTCCGTAAGGGGGTCCCGATGGTGGGTGTCGCAGCCGTGCTGGGTGACCACCACGTCTGGCCGGAACGCCCGCGCCACCGCCGGGACCACGCACTCGAAGCACTCCACCCAGGAGGCGTCGTCCGTCAAGGGCAGGAGGGGGACGTTCACGCTGTACCCGTACCCCCGCCCCTCTCCCAGTTCCTCCGGTTCGCCCGTGCCCGGAAACAGGTACCGGCCGGACTCGTGCAGGGACACGGTGAGGACCTGGTCGGTGTCGTAGAACAGGGCCTGCGTGCCGTCCCCGTGGTGGGCGTCCGCGTCCACGTACAGAACCCGCCACCCACGCCGGCGGAAGAACTCGCAGGCCACCGCCACGTCGTTGTACACGCAGAACCCGCTGGCCTGGGCCCGCTGCGCGTGGTGCAGCCCGCCGCAGATGTGGAACGCGTGCAGGAAGGCGCCGGAGGCGATGCCCTCCGCGGCCACCAGGGCCCCGCCCACCACGGTGGCCGCGGCCTCGTGCATGCCCGCAAACGGCGGGTTGTCCCCTGGCCCGAACCCGTACAGCCGGCCCAGCAGCGGGTGGTCAGGCCGCTCGCTGAGGGCCCGCACCGCGGCCACGTACTCCAGGCTGTGTACCCAGCTCAGCTCCTCCTCCGAAGCCGTCCGGGGCGGTACCACCCCGTAGCGGTCCAACAGCCCCACCTCCCGCATGAGGTCGGTGGCCAGCTCCAGCCGGGTGGAGTTCAGGGGGTGGCCGCCGCCGAAGTCGTACCGGCGGCACTCCGGGCTGTAGACCAAGGGGCAGGCCATGGTGGCTTGCTTTCTCCCCGGGCGCGCAGGTTCCTTGTGGTGCGGGCCGTTGACAAACCCCCGGGGCTGGCCGATGATGGGCCTGTCCCGCCGCGCGCGGGGAGAACAGCACGGAGGAACAGGATGCCCAGGGGTACGGTGAAGTGGTTCAGCCCGGAGAAGGGGTACGGGTTCATCACCCCCGACGACGGGAGCAAGGACGTGTTCGTCCACTACAGCGCCATCGTGGGGGAGGGGTACCGGAACCTCCAGGAAGGCCAGAAGGTGGAATTCGAGGTCACCCAGGGCCAGAAGGGCCCGCAGGCCTCCAACGTCCGCGTCATCGGCTGACCGCCGCCCGTCACCCGGACCCGCAGACCGCGGGGCTGTTGTTGCCCGCGGGTGAGGTGCGTCAGGGGGGGCGTTTTGCGATCACCTGAAGCCAGTTCCGGGGGACGGTGACCAGTGCGAGCTCCTGGAAGGCCTGCCGGACGCCCAGCTGGAGGGCCTGGCAGGCCTCCCGGAGGGGGACCCCAGGCAGGGCACCCTCGATGAACAGGGAAAACTCGCTGATGTCCTCCAGGCTCTGACAGGAAAGCTGCTGCTGCTGCAGGTGTACCCGCACCTCCCCGAACCCCGCGGCCCGCAGCAGCGCTTCGTACTCCTCCGGGGACAGCCACCGCATGGCGGTGGCCTTCACGCCTTTGGCCACCTCGAACCCGCGCTCCTTGAGGTGCCGCACCGCCCGCAGCATCCACAGCTTGTAGAACCGCAGGGTCTCGGGCGGGTAGGCGCCCTCGAAAAACGTGGTGTTGAAGCCGAACACCCCTCCGGGGCGCAGGACCGCCAGCGCCTCCCGCACCACCCTGAGCTTGTCCTGGACCAGGTGGATGGCGTTGCAGAACAGCACCACGTCCGCGGAGGGGACCAGCTGGCTTAACCGCTCCGCGGTCCCCTCCAGGAAGCGCACCACCGCGGACCGGACGCGCTGCCGGGCCACCTCCAGGGCGGAAGGCGAGGGGTCGATGGCGTACACCACCGCGCCGGAGGAGGCGTCTACCCGTTCCAGGATCAGCTCGGTGACAGCACCTGGCCCGCAGCCGAGGTCCACCACGGTGTCTCCCGGACGGATGCCCACGCGCTCCACCAGCCACCGGTTCACCTCCCGGAAGAACCCGTGGCTGCTGAACTTCTCGAACCCGAACGTCCGCTCGTCTTCCCGCGTGGCCATGAAGGGGTGTTCGCGCGCCCCGCTTCGGGTTCCTGTGGCCGTATCGTCCGCGTGCATCAAAAACCTTCGTGGCACGCCTCGGGGAGGGGCGCGGTATGCTGGTGGCGCGAGGGACCATGCCGCGCGTGGTGGACGGTCTGCAGCGGGCCGCGCTGGTGGCCACGGTCCAGAGGCTGGTGGAGGCAAGCCGGCAGGCCCGCGACGCCTTCCGCCGCGGGCTCACCCATGAGGCCGCGGCGGAGGTGGCCCGGCTGCTTCGGGAGGCGGTGGGCGCGGACGCGGTGGCCCTGGTGGGCCGCGCCCAGGTGTTGGCCTTCGTGGGCGCGGGCGAAGACCACCACGTACCCGGCCAGCCCGTGACCACGGAGTTCACCAAACGGGTCCTCCGCACCGGCCAGGTGCAGGTCGCACGCACCCGGGCAGAGATCGGCTGCCCTCAACCCCACTGCCCCCTCACCGCAGCCCTGGTGGTGCCCCTGAGGGTCCGGGGCATGGTGCCCGCGGCCATCAAGTTTTACCGCACGGACAGCCGTCCCTTCCCGCCGGACGTGGTGGAGGGGGCGGCGTTGCTGGGGGACTTGATCGCCGCCCAGCTGGAGCTGGCACTGCTGGACGCGGAGGTGGAACGGCTCACCCGGGAGCAGCTCCGGGCCCTGCGGGCCGAGATCTCGCCCCACTTCGTGTTCAACACCCTGCACTCCGTGGCGGCGGTGGTGGGGCGGGACCCCGAACGGGCACGCAGGCTGCTCACGGACTTCGCGGAGTTCCTCCGGCACGCGCTGCGGTCCCACGGGGAGTTCTGCACCCTCGAAGAGGAGCTGTGGTACGTGGAGCAGTACCTGGCCATCGAACGGGCCCGGCTGGGGTCGCGGCTGCGGGCGGAGGTGGAGGTCCCGCAGGAGCTGGCTGGGCAGCTGGTCCCCGCCCTCACCCTCCAGCCGCTGGTGGAGAACGCGGTGGTCCACGGGGTGGAGCCCAAAACAGGCGCGGGTACCGTGCGGGTCCGGGCTCGGCTCGGAGACCAGGCCCTGGTGCTGGTGGTGGAAGACGACGGGGTGGGGATCCCAGCGCACCGGCTGCCCGTGGTGACCGAGCGCGGCGTGGGGTCCGGCATGGGGATTGGGCTGTTCAACGTCCAGCGCCGGCTGCGGGCCATCTACGGGGAGGCCGCGGGGCTGCGGGTGGAGAGCGAGGAGGGGCGCGGGACCCGGGTCACCGTGTGGATCCCCCGCGCCGGGGAGGCCCAGCCGTGAGCCGTCCCCTGCGGGTGCTGGTGGTGGACGACGACCCGGAGGCCCGCCGGTACCTGGTGGAGCTCCTGCGGGAGGAAGGGCAGGAAGAGGTGGAGGTGGCAGACTCCGCGGAGGCCACCCTGGACCGGCTCCGGCAGGGGCCGGTGGACGCGGTGTTCCTGGACGTCCGGATGCCCGGCCTGTCCGGGCTGGACCTGCTCCGTAGCCTCTCCGGGCTGCCCCGCAGGCCCCGGGTGGTGTTGGTCTCGGGGTTTGAGGACCACGCCCTGGAGGCCTTCGAGGCTGCCGCTTTCGACTACCTCCTCAAGCCGGTGGACCGGGGGCGCCTGCGTAAGACCCTGGACCGCCTCCTCCAGGAGGAGCCGGGCTCCACGTCCCGGGTCGCCATCCCCACCGCGGACCACGCGGTCCTGGTGGATCCCGAGGACATCCTGTACGTGCAGGCGCAGGGCGAAAGCTGCCGGGTGGTGACCCGGAAGGGCACCGTGGACGCCCGGTGTACCGTGGGCCAGCTGCTCCGGCGGTTGCCCCCCGCGCAGTTCGTGCGGGTCCACCGGAGTTTCGTGGTGAACCTGGACTGCGTCCGGGAGGTCCACCCGTACTTCTCGGGCACCCTCCTGCTCAAGCTGGACGACGAACGGGGTACCGAGATCCCCGTCAGCCGGTCCGCGGCCCGCACCCTCCGGCTGCTCCTGCACCTGTAGGCCACTGATCAACAACCTTTATCCAGGCCGCCTTCCAAGCCCGTCGCTCATCAGCGTTTTTGAACCACTCACCCCTGCCTGGAGGGCGTTGGTGGCTGGCTCGTGGAGGCCCTGCCGGCCCGTGCGCCACCCTGGAGGCGCGAGGTGACCGGTATGACCACCTGTTGGTGCGGACGGACGGTGCGGTGGTTCGAGGCGTGGACGTGCCAGAGCTGCGGGGCGCCCTGCTGCCCCAGCTGCGCGTACACCCCGGAGGGGACCGCGTACTGCGGGGCGTGCGCGGCCCTGGGCGAGCTGGAGGCCGAGCTCCAAGCGCTCCCTGAGGCCTCCTAGACCACCCCCCGCCCCGACACCCGAGAACCCGGAGGCCACGTATGGACGCGAGTCTGGAAGCGCAGGCGCGCGAGCTGGAGCACCGCTGGCAGACGGACGAACGGTGGCAGGGGATCCACCGTGCGTACACCGCCCGGGATGTCCTCCGCCTGCGCGGGTCGGTCCGGGTGGAGTACACCCTGGCCCGCCGGGGTGCCGAGCGGCTGTGGCGGGCGCTGCGGGAGGAGCCGTACGTGGCCGCGCTGGGCGCGCTGTCCGGCATGCAGGCGGTGCAGATGGTGCGGGCGGGGCTGAAGGCCATCTACCTGAGCGGCTGGCAGGTGGCGGCGGACAACAACCTGGCGGAGGCCACCTACCCGGACCTGGGGCTGTACCCCTGGACCAGCGGTCCGGCCCTGGTCCGACGGATCAACAACGCCCTCCGCCGGGCGGACCAGGTGGAGTGCATGGAGGGGGGGCCACGCCACGACTGGATGGTCCCCATCGTAGCGGACGCGGAGGCGGGGTTCGGGGGGCCCTTGAGCGCCTTCGAGGTCACCCGCGCCTTCATCGAGGCGGGGGCCGCTGCGGTGCACTTCGAGGACCAGCTGGCGTCGGAGAAGAAGTGCGGGCACCTGGGCGGGAAGGTGTTGGTGCCCACTGGCCAGTTCGTGCGCACGCTGCAGGCGGCCCGCCTGGCCGCGGACGTGTGTGACGTCCCCACGCTGCTGGTGGCCCGCACGGACGCCCGGGACGCCCGGCTCCTCACCAGCGACGCGGACCCCTACGACGCGCCCTTCCGCACGGGCGAGCGCACGCCGGAAGGCTACCACGTGGTGCGGGCTGGCCTGGAGGCGGCCATCCACCGAGCCTTGGCGTACGCGCCGTACGCGGACCTGCTGTGGTTTGAAACCTCCCGCCCCGACCTGGAGGAGGCGGAGCGGTTCGCGCGGGCCGTGCACGCCCGTTACCCCGACAAGCTGCTCGCGTACAACTGCTCGCCCAGCTTCCACTGGAGGCGTCACCTGGACCCCCACGCCATCGAGGGCTTCCAGGAGGCGCTGGCGGCCTTGGGGTACCGGTTCCAGTTCGTCACCCTGGCGGGCTTTCACGCCCTGTGCGCGTCCACGTTCCGGCTGGCCCACGACTACGCCCGCCGAGGCATGGCCGCGTACGTGGACCTGCAGGAGCACGAGTTCCAGCTGGAAGCGCAGGGCTACACCGCCACCCGCCATCAGCGGGAAGTGGGGACCGGGTACTTCGACCGAGTCCTGGAGGTCTTGGGGGTCCACTCCACGGTGGCCCTGGAGGGGTCCACGGAGGCCGAGCAGTTCACCCCCGCCGTGCGGCTGCCCGCCTAGCCAGGCCGGCTTGGGGTCACACCACCGGGGGCCGGAGGAGCCGGTCCCGGGCGTGAGCCGCCCGTGCGGCCACGTCCCCCCGGGGGAGGTCCGCCAGCTGGTTGCACACCTCCGCCGCCTGCAGGAGGATCCGCTGCAGGTCCCCCTCCGCCACGTCCAGTTCCCGGCACAGCGCGCCGAACTCGGCACCCGCGCACCAGCACCGCGCCGCCCACGCCCGCCGGTCCGCCTCCGAGGGCAGCAGCCGCCGCAGCTTCCGGTCCCACTGCGGGCGGAACTCCTCCGCCAGCGGGTCTGTCGGCACTCCCTCCCGTGCTTCCACCTCGGCCACGGCCGCTACCACGTGCGCCAGGGGGCCGAGCCCGGCTTCCTGCCCCAGCCGGGGCGCGCGCTCGGTGCTCACCGCGGCGGCGTACCCACACAGGTCCGGCAGCTGTGAGGGCACCAGGCCCCTGCGGACCAACTCCGCCAGCACCAGGCACCGGGGGTGCCGCAGCCGGCTTGCCCACCCGCCCTCCGGCGTGAGGCGGAACTCCTGGTCCAGGTACCCGAGCCGCTGGAGGACGCGGGCACGCGCCAGGAACGCCTCCCGCAGGCCCCCTTCCAGCTCCCCCAGCCGCCGGCGGAGCTGGGACCGCTTCTGCTCCACCCGGCGCAGGACCTCCAGCGACGCCACACACCGAGCCTCCACCGGGCAGCTCCGGCAAGGCCACGTCTCCAGGACCTGAGGGGCTTCGGCGGGGCGCTCTAGCATGCGCTCGTACCGTACCCGGGTGTACAGCCGGTCGCCGCACGGGCGGTCCTCCAGGGGATCCGGGGGCAGGGCGTCCAGCCGGGCGCGCAGCTCCGCCGCCTGCCGGCGCCGCTGGTACGCGGCCAGCGAGCGCTCCAGCTGTGCGAGCACCGCGTCCACGGCGCGGTCCCGCAACAGGTTCAGGACCAGCGGGTAGGTGGGCGTGAAGGCAGACCGGATGGGCTCGGGGCCAGACCCCACCAGCGCCTCCGCCTGGGCCAGCTCGCCCGGGTCCAGGGCGGGCAGCACCACGAACCCCCTGGTGTCCTTGCCACGCCGGCCCGCCCGCCCCGCCATCTGGTGGAACTCCGTCCCGGACAGGTACACCATCCCCTCGGGGCTGTTGCGGACCAGGGTCGTCAGCACCACGGTGCGGGCAGGCACGTCCAGCCCCGCGGCCAGGGTGGTGGTGGCGCACACCGCCCGCACCAGCCCGCGCTCCAGCAAGTCCTCCACCGCCATGCGCCACGCGGTCGTGTGGCCCGCGTGGTGCGGTGCTACGCCCGCGCGCACGAGCGCCAACCGGAAGGGGTGGCCCCGCAGGTGTGGGAACTCCTCCTCCCACCGCCGCCAGACCGCCCTCCGGGCCTCCTCCCCCGGAGCGGTGCGCTTTCCCAACAGCTGCGCGGCCTCGTCGCACAGCCGGCGGGCGGGGAAGAAAAAGATGGCGGGCACCAGCTCCGCCTCCTCCAAAGCCGCCACCACCGAGGCCACCCAGTCCGGCCTCCTGCGGTCCCGGGCCACAGCCCGTTCCAAAGGCACCAAGCAGCCCGCCCCGTCTGCGGCCAGGAACTCCAGCGGCACCGGCCGCACGCGCTCTTCCACCACCGCGGGACGCCTGCCCCGGACCTCCGCCATCCAGTCCGCCAGCTCGTCCGCGTTGGGCAGGGTGGCGGACAGCAGCAGCAGCCGGGTGGCCTGCGGCGCGTACAGGATGACCTCCTCCCACGCGGTCCCGCGCTCCGGGTCGCTCAGGTAGTGCGCCTCGTCCAGCACCACCAGGTCCGGACTCTGCTCCCGGTCGTACAGGGTGTTGCGGAGCACCTCCGTGGTCGCCACCACCACGGGCGCTTCCGGCCGCACCCGGCGCTCGCCCGTGACCAGGCCCACCTGCTCGTCCCCGTACAGGGCGCAGAAGCGGCGGTGCTTCTGGTTGGACAGCGCCTTGAGGGGTGTCGTGTACCAGCACCGCTGGCCCACCGCGATCCCCTCCCGGATGGCCTGCTCCGCGATCCACGTCTTCCCGCTGCCCGTGGGTGCCTCCACCAACACGTCCCCGTGCCGCAGGGCCTGCAGCGCCGCCAGCTGGAAGGCGGAAGGCTGAAAGGGCGTCGGCTCCGGTGCCCGCGACGCCCGCAGCAGCGGGCGCAACGCGGGGTGCACCCGGGAAGTCCTCCGAGGCGCTGCCCGTCTCACCGCACCCATCATAGCCCGCTGTGTGGCGGGAGCCGGGGACAGGTAGGATGGACTAGAGGAACCATGCCGGCCAACCTGACGCCCGAGTACCTGAACGCGGAGCAGCGCTACCGCCAGGCCGCCTCCCCCCAGGAGCGGCTGGAGGCGCTGGAGGAGATGCTGCGCACCGTGCCCAAGCACAAGGGCACGGAGAAGCTGCAGGCGGACATCAAGCGCAAGATCGCCCGCCTGCGGCAGGAGATCCAGACCCGGCGCGGCGGCGCTCGGGCGCAGCCCTTCTTCCACGTGCCGAAGGAAGGGGCCGGGCAGGTGGTGCTGGTGGGCCCGCCCAACGCGGGCAAGTCCAGCCTGCTCCGGGCGCTGACCAACGCCGCCCCGGAGGTGGCGCCGTACCCCATGACCACCCGCGTCCCGCAGCCGGGCATGATGCAGTTCGAGAACGTGCAGGTGCAGCTGGTGGACACCCCGCCCGTCTGCCCGGAGTTCGACGAGGGCTGGCTGTACAGCCTCATCCGCGCGGCAGACGCCGCCGTCCTGGTGCTGGACTGCAGCGACGACGGGATCCTGTACCTGGAGGACACCCTCCGGCTGCTGCCCGAAAACCGCGTGTTCCTGGTGGGGGAGGACGCACCGGCCCGTGAGGATCCAGGACTCCCTCGGGGTGCCCACAAGCGCACGGTGGTGGTGGCCAACAAGTGGGACCTCCCGAACGCCCCGGACAACCTGTCCGTCCTGTTGGAGCTGGTAGGGGCCCGCCTGCCCGCCCGCCCCCTCACCGTCTCCGCCCTGCGGGGGGACGGGTTGGAGACGCTGCGCGGCCGCGTCTTCCGGGCCCTGCACCGGATCCGCGTGTACAGCAAGCCGCCGGGCCGCAAGCCGGACCTGGCTTCCCCCTTTGTCCTGCCCCGGGGGGCCACCGTCCGCGACGCCGCGGAGGTCATCCACAAGGAGCTGGCGGAGAATCTCAAGTACGCGAGGCTGTGGGGCCGGGGGTACACCGGCCAGATGGTGGGGCGCGAACACGTGCTGGAGGACGGGGACGTGCTCGAGCTGCACGCGTGAGCCGGCACGCCAGTTGCTCCTCGAGGGGCGGGACATGCTTCGGCTGTGGGGGCGCAACAGAGAGCAACCACCGGCCCAGGACCCCTCGGACCGCCTGGCTGCCCTGCTGCGGGCGGTCTCCGACGCGGTGGTGGAGGTGGACGCCGCGGGCCTGGTGGCCGCCTGCAACCGCGTGGCCGCGGAGCTGGTGGGGCTGGGCCCTGGATCCCTGGTGGGCCTGCCCTTCCGCGCGCTGCTGGACGGGTCCCCGGAGACCGTGCGGGCCCTGGAGGAGGTAGGCCGGCGCCGTCGGTGGCAGGGTGAGCTCACCGTGCGCCGGTCGGACGGCTCCCTGGCAAAGGTGTACGCGCGGGCGGAGGCGGCGGGGACCTCGGTGGTGTGGTCCCTCACCCCGCCGCGGGCAGTGGCCGGGTGGGAGCTGGGGCTGGTGGTCCGGCAGGTGGTCCATGACCTCCCCCTCGCGGTGCAGGCCTTCGACCCGCAGGGGAACGTGGTGGCCACAAACCGGGCGTGGACGGACCTGTTCGGCCACAGCCCCGCGCCCGCGGCGGGAGCCAACGTCCTCCGGGGCGGGTCGGTGTTCGGACCTCAGCACCGCACCGCGGTGGAACAGGTGCTGCGGGGGCAGACGGTGCGGCTTTCGGCGTTCCCGTGGCCTCCACCCGACACCCGGGGCACCACCCGGCCCGCCCGCCTGCTGGACCTCCTGTTGGTGCCCGTGCGCGACGCCCAGGACCGCCTCCAGTTCGCCCTGGCCATCGCCCTGGACGTCACCGAACAGCGCCGGCTGGAGGACGAGCTCCGGGAGTCGGAGGCCCGGTACCGCACCCTCATCGAGGAGTCCCCCGACGGGGTGTTCCTGCTGGACGAGGGGCTGTTCCGGTTCACCAACCGCCGGTTCCTGCAGATGTTCCGCACCACGTCCGCGGAGTGCGTGGGACGCCTGGGCCCCCTGGCGCTGTGCGCTGCGGAGGACCGGCCCAAACTGGCCACCTACCTCCAGGAGCGCCTCTCCTCCCCGGCACCCGGAAGCACGGTGAGCTTTACCGGCCTCCGTCCGGACGGCAGCCGCCTGGAGTGCGAGCTGCAGGCTACCCGGGTCGTCCTCCACGGGAAACCGCTGCTGCTGGGCACCGTCCGGGACCTCACGGAGCAACGGCGGGTGGCGGAGATGTTGCACTTTCAGGCCAGCCTCCTGGAGCAGGTGCAGGACGCCATCGTGGCCACGGACTGGGAGGGGAAGGTGGTGTACTGGAACCGCGCCGCGGAAGCCCTGTACGGGTGGCTGGCCAGCGACGCGGTGGGGCGCGAGTTCGACGCCCTGGTGCAACCGGAAGCCCGGGACACGCTGGCACGCCTGCGGCACCACCTCCTGCGGGACGGGAGCTGGCGGGGGGAACTGCAGCACCGCACCGCGGACGGACGTCAGGCTTGGCTTTCCGCCTCCCTGTCCGTCCAGCGGGACCCCCAGGGCCGGCCCGTGGGGGTGGTGGGCGTGTACCGCGACATCACCGCCCACAAGCGGCTCGAGGAGGAGCTCCTGCAGGCCCAGAAGATGGAAAGCATCGGCACCCTGGCAGGCGGCATCGCCCACGACTTCAACAACATCCTGGGTACCATCGTGGGCTACCTCGGGCTGCTCAAGGAGGAGCTACCGACCACCCCCGAGCTCCAGCGCTACTTCGAGGTCCTGGAGCGCTCCGCCCTGCGGGCGTCGGAGCTCACCCGGCAGCTTTTGGGCTTCGCCCGCAAGGGCAAGTTCGAGGTCCGGCCCGTGGACCTGGCCCGCCTGTGCGGGGAGGTGGTGGAGCTGTTCCGCAGCACCCTGCCTCCCTCCGTCCAGCTCCGCGCCCACTTCCCGCCGGACCTGCCTTTGGTGGAGGGCGACGCCAGCCAGCTGCACCAGGCCATCTTGAACCTGTGCATGAACGCGCGGGACGCCATGCCGGAGGGCGGCCTGCTGGAGCTGCTCCTCCAGCCTGTGATCGCGCCGGACCCGGCCTCCGGAGACCCGCCCGTGCTGCGGCCGTACGTGTGCCTGACGGTCCGGGACACGGGGGTGGGCATGGACGAGCACGTGAAGGCCCGCATGTTCGAGCCCTTCTTCACCACCAAGGGGCCGGGCAAGGGCACGGGGCTGGGGCTGGCCATGGTGTACGGGATCGTGCGCAACCACGGGGGGTTCCTGGAGGTGGACAGCGAAGTGGGGAAGGGGACCGCCGTGCGCATGTTCCTGCCCGTGGCGGGCGGCGGGACGGAGGCCGGGGAAGCGGGGGTGGAGGCGGTGGGGAGCGGTGCGGGCGAGACCATCCTGGTGGTGGACGACGAGGAACCGCTCTGCCAGTTCCTCCGGGACGTGCTGACCCGGCGGGGCTACCGGGTCCTGGTGGCCACGGACGGCCAAGAGGCGGTGCGGCTGTACCAGGAACACGGCGCGCGCATCCACCTGGTGATTTTGGACATGACCATGCCAGGCCTTTCCGGCACGGAGACCTTCGAGGCCTTGCGGGCGCTGGACCCCAAGGCCCGCATCCTCCTGACCAGCGGCTACACCCAGGAGAGCGCCGCGCGCGACGCCGTGACCCGGGGGGCCAAGGGGTTCCTCCAGAAGCCGTTCCTCATCAGCGAGCTGGTCGCCCGCGTGCGGGAGGCCCTGCAGGACCCCTGAAGGCTCGCCCATGGCCGTCCGCCTGGTGGTCCTGGAAGGAGACCTGACCGGTCAGGAGCTGCTGGAGCAGGCCCTGCGCCTGCTGGACCCCGGGGTGTGCGGGTTCCCCGTAGAGTTGGTCCGGTTTGACCTCAGTCTCCCCCACCGCCGGGCCACGGCCAACCGGGTGGTGTACGAGGCCGCGGAGGCCCTGCGCCACCACCGGGTGGGGATCAAGGCCGCCACCACCACGCCGGAGGGCGCGGGCGACGTGGGCAGCCCCAACGCACTTCTGCGGGAGCTGGTGGGCGCGCAGGTGATCCTCCGCACGGGCCGGAGGATCCCTGGCGTGCGGCCGCTGGCGGGCGTGGTGAACCCCATCGCCGTGGTCCGCATGGCCGTGGAGGACGCCTACGGCGCCCGGGAGTGGCGGGAGGGCGAGGGGCTGCAGGAGGTGGCATACCGCACCACCCGGGTGAGCCGGCGCATCTGCCGCGTGGTGGCGGAGTTCAGCTTCCGCCACGCCCGACGGATCGGCGCGAAGGTGTTCGGGGGGCCGAAGTACACCGTCAGCCCCGTGTACGAGGGGCTGCTGAAGGAGGAGCTGGACGCCGCGGCCCGACGCCACCCCGACGTGCCGTACGAGCCGCAGCTCATCGACGCGGTGTACGCCCTCCTCCTGCAGACCACGGGAGAGGCGTTGGTGATCCCCGCGCTGAACCGGGACGGCGATACCCTGTCGGACCTCGTGCTGCAGATGTTCGGGAGCATCGCGGGCGCGGAGTCCGTGGTGCTGGCCCTGGACGACGACCTGAACGTGCAGGTGGCTCTCGCCGAAGCTCCCCACGGGACCGCCCCGCGCCTGTACCGGAAGAACCTGGCCAACCCCATGGCCATGATCCTGGCCACCGCGGCGGCCCTGTCCTACCTGAGCGACCCTGCCGCCACCCGCGCTTCCCGGGCCATCTACGAGGCCACCTTTGAGGCGGTACAGGACGGCGTGCGCACCCCGGACCTGGGCGGCAGCGCCACCACCACGGAGTTCACCGAGGAGGTCACCCGCAGGGTCCGCGCGAAGCTGGAAGCCTGGCGCAGCTTCGGCTTCCTGGACGCACCTTAGCTGCCGCCGGAAGCCTGGCCGGGTCCCCCTGGGGTGTCCCCCTGGCCCTCGGACCGCGTGTACGGGAGCAGCACCCGCACCACCTCCGTGGCCACCACCTGCAGCGCGGCCGCCACCGGGATGGACAGCAGCACTCCCACGGGGCCCATGAGGGCGCCGCCCGCCATGAGGGCGAGGATGGCCAGGATGGGGGAGAGCCCCACCGCACGGCTCATGATCCGCGGGACCAGCACGTTCTGCTCGATCTGCTGCGCGGCCACAAACAGCAGCACCACGCCCACCAGCTTCCACGTGGGCTGGAACAGGGCCACCAGCACCGCGGGTACCGCACCCAAAAACGGGCCCACCACGGGGATGAACTCCGCCACCCCCGCGGCCAGCCCCAGCACGAAGGGGTACGGCATTCCCAGGAGGACGAGGCCCACGGTGTCCATCACGAAGATGGAAAGCGCCATGAGGAAGGTGCCCCGCAGCCAGCCGCTGAACTTCGCGGACACCCCGTCCAGGACCTGGACCACCAGGGGGCGTTGGGCGGGCGGCCACAGCCGGACGAAGCCCTGCTTCAGCCGGGGGCCCTCGATGAGCATGTACACCACCAGCACCAGGACGGTGGTGGCGGTGAACACGCCGCTCACGAACCGGCCGAACACACCGGCAGCGGTCCCGAAGTACTGGGTGGCGTTCTGGAGCTCCTCGGGCAGGCGCGCCACCCAGCGGCTCGCGTCCGGCACCCACGGGTGCCGGGCGCGCACGCCCCGCAACCACGCTTCCGCCTCCTCCACGTACTCCGGCAACCGGTCGAAGAACGCACCCGCCTGTTGGACCAGGGGTGTCACCAGAACGCTCACGGTCAACCCCACGGCGGCCAGCACCCCTACCACCACCAGGGTGATGGCCCACCCCCGGCCCAGCCGGCGCCGCCCCACCCGGACCCGCTCCAGCACCGCCACGCTGGGCGCCAGCCCGGCCGCCAGGATGGCGGCGACGAGGAACAGGACCAGGATGTCCGTGATCCGGACCAGTAGCCACAGCGCCGCGTAGGTGGCCGCCACCACCAGGCTCACCACCAGGGCCTTGGCCGCCACCTCGGAGTACCTCACGTGCGCACCTCCCGCCCCGCCGGGCGGTTTGACAGGTCCCTGCCAACCCGCCTACGATGAAAAAGCTCGGCACACCGCTCCGGCGTAGCTCAATGGTAGAGCACCTGACTGTTAATCAGGGGGTTGTAGGTTCGAGTCCTACCGCCGGAGCCAGACCCCCGGTTTTCGCCCGTTAGGCATTCGCTCCCCGCCGGACACCCGGCCCTGGCACGGGACTTGCTAGAACCGGACTGCGCGAGCGACATGGAAGCCCGACCCGTGACACCCGCTGGAAGCCGCCGCCTGGGGGAGATCCTGTTGGAGGCGGGGCTCGTGCGAGCAGACCAGCTGGAGCAGGCGGTGGCCCTCCAGGACCGGGAGGGGATCCGCCTGGGGGAGGCGCTGGTGCGCCTGGGGTACGCCACGGAGGACGACGTGGCCTGGGCCCTCAGCACCCAGCTGGGACTGCCGTACGTACACCTGACGCCCGAGCTGGTGGATCCCGCGGCCCTGCAGGTCCTGCCTGTGGAGCACCAGCGCCGCCTTGGCGTGGTGCCCCTCCTGGTGGCCGGGGAGGAGGTGGCGGTGGCGGTGGCCGACCCCACGGACACACAGCTGCTGGCGGAAGTGGAACGCCTGTGCGGGCTGCGCCCTTCGCCGGTGGTGGCTTTGGCGTCGAACATCCAGGACGTGCTGGAACGAGTCGCCCGGGCAGCACCTCCGCCCCCGAACGGGGACCTGGCGCTGCGCCTCGCCCTCAGCCACGCGGCACAGAACGGCGCCAGCCACGTGTACGTGGTGCCCGTGCCGGGCCGGCGGGTGTGGTTCTCCTACCGCACACCCGCGGGGGTGTTCCCCGTAGAAGCTCCCCGGGTCCCCTGGGAGTTCCTCGCGCGGGCCGAAGGGGAAGCAGGACCCGCAGGAGAGCTGCACCTGGAGGTGGTGCTGGCCGACCGGGCAGCGGAGGCGGTGCTGCAGGTCTTCCCCACCCGGTGGGGCCCGGCCCTGGCAGGCCGGCTCCTCCCGTCCGTTGCAGACCCCGCCCGCGACGACGCGGGGCTGCCCATGGGGCTTTGGGCGGCGCTTGAGTCTTCTTTGTCCGGCGGCGGCCTGGTGGTGCTGGCTTCCCCCGACCGAGGCCTCCGAGGGCGGCTGCTGCGGTCGGTGGCGGCCCGCCTGGCGTCCCGTCAGCGGGGGCTGGTGGTGCTGGCCGGGGCGGGAGGGAGCCGGCAGGTGCCAGGGGTGGTAGAAAGCCCCCCGGCGGAGGCAGCGCGCTGGCAGCAGGTCCGCCCGGACGCCCTGGTGGTGGAAGGGTCCTCGCCGGAGGGGCTGCACCAGGTCCTCCTCGCCAGCTGGCCTGGCCAGAAGCTGGTGGTGGGGCTTCCCGCCTACGGGACCCGGCACGCCCGGGCCGCGCTGCCGGAGTTCGGCCCGCCGCTGCGCGCCGTTCTGGCAGCCGTGGCTGTCCCGGCCCTGTGCTCCTGCGCGGACGTCCACCAGACGCCCTACGCCCCGTGGCCGGCCCCGGACCCGCCCACCCGCTGGGGGTCTGCGCGCGGGTGCGAGGCCTGCCGCCACACGGGCTTTGCGGGGGAGGCGGTGGTGGTCGCGTGGGAGCCTGCGGCAGGAGCTTGCCGGTCCATGGCGTCCTCCGCGCGGGAGCTGGTGGAGTCCCTGCGGGCCGCGCCGGAGTCCGTCATCCCGGTCCTGGAGGTCTGAGCGTGGACGTCACGGAACTGCTCGTGCTGGCGAAGGAAAAGAACGCCTCCGACCTGCACCTGACCGTGGGGAGTCCGCCCAAGCTGCGGGTGAACGGGGAGCTGGCGGACGTCCCAGGCTGGCCCGCCCTGTCCCGGGAGGACGTGCACGCCATGGTGTACGACATCCTCACGGACGCCCAGAAGGCGCGCTTTGAGGAGCAGCTGGACCTGGACTTCTCCGTGGAACTCCAGAACCTGGGGCGGTTCCGGGTGAACGTGTTCCACCAGCGCCTGGGGGAGGGGGCCGTCTTCCGCCTCATCCCCTCGCGCATCCGCAGCATCCCGGAGCTGGGCCTGCCGCCCGTGCTGGAGGACCTGGCTTTGCGGGACCGCGGACTGATCGTGGTCACGGGCCCCACGGGCGCAGGGAAGTCCACCACCCTGGCCGCCATGGTGGACCTCATCAACCAACGGCGTACCGCCCACGTCATCACCCTGGAGGACCCCATCGAGTTCGTGCACACCCACAAGCGCAGCATCGTGAACCAGCGGGAGGTGGGGATGCACGCCCGGTCCTTCGCGGCGGCCCTGCGGGCGGCGCTGCGGGAGGACCCCGACGTGATCCTGGTGGGCGAGATGCGGGACCTGGAGACCATTTCCCTGGCGCTCACCGCGGCGGAAACCGGGCACCTGGTGCTCAGCACCCTGCACACCAGCAGCGCGGCCCAGACGGTCAACCGCATCATCGACGTGTTCCCCAGCCACCAGCAGGAGCAGGTGCGGGTGCAGCTGGCGGAGTCCCTGGTGGGGGTGGTGGCGCAGCTGCTGCTGCCCACCGCGGACGGCGTGGGCCGCGTGCCCGCGGTGGAGGTCATGGTGGCCACCCCCGCGGTCCGCAACCTGATCCGGGAAAACAAGGTCCACCAGATCCCCTCCGCCATCCAGACCGGCCTGAAGGACGGCATGCAGAGCCTGGACCAGAGCCTCCGCCACCTCCTGAAGACGGGCCGGATCACCGCGGAGGTGGCGTACCGGTGGGCGGTGGACAAGCACGCCTTCTCCGGCGACCTACCCGCCACTTCCCTGGCCTCCGCCTGGGGGGTGCCGTGAGCCAGGCCGTACCCGCCGTGGAGCTACGGGCGGCGGACCTGCTGGCGGCCATGGCGGAGCGGGACGCCAGCGACCTGTACGTGAAGGTCGGCTCCCCGCCCGCCTACCGCGTCCACGGCGGCCTGCAGCTGTTGGCCGGTCCGAAGGTCAGCCCCGCGGCCGTGGAGGCGCTGGTGCGGGAGATCCTGAACGCCGACCAGCAGGAGCAACTGCGCCGCGACCAAGCCGTGGACTTGGCCTACAGCCTGCCCGGCGTGGGCCGCTTCCGGATCAACGTGTACTGGCAGCGGGGCACCCTGGCCTTCGTGGCCCGCCGGGTGCGCACCGACCTGCCCTCCTTCGAGGCCTTGGGGCTTCCGGAGGTCCTCAAGGACCTGGCCATGCGCAAGCGGGGACTGGTGCTGGTCACGGGCCCCACGGGCTCCGGGAAGTCCACCACCCTCGCGGCCATGATCGACTACCGCAACACCCACGCGGACGGCCACATCGTGACCATCGAGGACCCTATCGAGTTCCTGCACCCGGACAAGCGCAGCCTCGTCAGCCAGCGGGAGGTGGCCACGGACACCCCCAGCTTCCACCACGCCCTGCGGGCGGCCCTCCGCCAGGCCCCGGACGTGCTCCTCATCGGGGAGATGCGGGACCGGGAGTCCGCGGACGCGGCGCTGTACTTCGCGGAAACCGGCCACCTGGTCCTGAGCACCCTGCACACCATGAACGCCGCGCAGTCCCTGGAGCGGCTGCTGGCCTTCTTCCCCGCGGACCACGCTCAGGAGATCCTGCACCGGCTGTCCATCACCCTGGAGGGGATCGTGTCGCAGCGGCTGGTCCCCCGGGCGGACGGCGCGGGCCGGGTGGCGGCCCTGGAGGTGATGGTGGCCACCCCCCGGGTCCGGGAGCTGGTCCGCAGGGGCGACGTGGGCGCCCTCCGCCAGGCCATCCAAGCGGGCAGCCAGGAGGGGATGCAGACCTTCGACCAGGCGCTGTACGACCTCCACCAGCGGGGCCTCATCACCGTGGAGGAGGCCCTGCGCCACGCGGACTCCCCCAACGACCTGCGGCTGCGCTTCCGGGGGCTCGCGGGCTGAGGGGCTGCCGGCCCCGTGCGCCGCCCTGGCCGCCTGCGCGGGAGGCCCGGTGGTGGCTGGGCTGCAGCCCCGTCCTGGGGACCGCGCGGGAAACCCCGCACGCTTCACCTGGTTCGCTGCACCGCGCGGTACTAGAATCGTGCCGGAAACCCCAAACAAAGCGGGAGGCACGTTCCATGGAGGAGCGCCACCTAGGAGGATTCCCGCGGGACTTCGCGGAAGAACAGCTCGACGAACAGGGCGACCTGTCGTTGACGACGGACGAGGAGGCGGAGGACATGTACGGTGAGATGGAAGCCCCCATGGCACCGGGACCCGCGGAGCCTAAGCCCGCGGAGCCCAAGCCCGCAGCACCCGCCCGCAGGCCCGCGGCCCGCAAGCCAGCCAGGAAGGCTGCGGCCAAGCCGGCGGCGAAGAAACCTGCGCGGAAGCCCGCCCGCAAGGCTGCCGCCAAGAAGGCTGCGCCCCGCCGGGCGGCCCGCAAGGCCACCGCGCGGCGGGCCACGCCCCGCCGTACCGCGCGGCGCACGGCCACCAAGCGGGCCTCCACCCGGCGCAGCCCCCGCAGGGGAGCCCGGCGGTAACCCGCGCCGCAGGCCGGGAGACTGGCGACCGCCCGCGCAGGAGGCCGCCGCAGGTGGCCTCCTGCTCTTTTCGGACGTGACGTACTTCGACTGCGTGGGCTTCCACGTGGAACGGGCCGCCGAGCTGGAGGACCTGGCGGAGCAGGCGGCGCGCCTGGGCCAGCCGCTGCCCACGGAGCCGGGGTTCGGGCTCCGTCGGTGGGATGTGGGGGGAGGGGTGCAGCTGTGGGTGGAGCTGGGACCTGCCGGCGAGCCCCTGGGAGTCCTGCCCTTCTTCGGGGGGGCTGGCGAGCACCACGCGGCCCTGGTCGCCCTCGGCGCGGACCCCGACCACCCGGAGGAGGGCTGGGCCGAGCTGTGGGTGGAGCCTGTAGACCCCGCCGAGCCCTACAGCGGCCGGTTCCCCCTCGTGTGCGACCTCGTAGACTTCCTGTGCGTGGCCCGCAGACCCCCCTCCCTACCGACCTGCGTGGACGTGCAGCTCGTGTGCTTCGCGGACGCCCTGGTGGGCTTCCAGGACGCCCTGGAGTGGGCTACCGGCCAGCACCAGACCGGGTTCCGGACCCCCCACGCCTTCGCCAGCACCTGGCACACGTCTGTGGACGAACTGCTGGGCCGGGAAAGGCCCGAGGCCACCGCGTGGCTGGCGGGTACGGTGCGGTCGGTGCAGCGGTGCCACAACCCCCTCACACACCGGGGCTTCCTGCGCCTGCAGGTGGACGTGGGGGAGGTGGAGGTGGACGTGGTGTCCCCGGAGCAGGCGGCGCCCCCCGTGCAGCCCGGTTGGCTGGTACAGGCAAGCGCCTGGGTGCTGGGCCGGCTTCGTTCCTTGGAGCGGGCGTCGTAGGACCGGGGTTGGAATTTCACCCCCCGAACAACGCGGCTTCGTCCGCCCTCCGGTAGGAGTGGATCTCGTCTTCCCGGAACCACAGGCGGACCTCAGCCTCCGCCTCCTCCACCGTGCCCGAGGCGTGGACCAGGTTGCGGACCGGCCGCTGCTGGAGGTTGGCGAGGGTGGGCGAGTCCGTGCTCCAGTCACCCCGGATGGTGCCCGGCTCCGCGAACACGGGCAGGGTCTTGCCCACCAGCTTGCGTACCGCGCTCACCGCGTGTACCCCCTCCACCACCGCGGCCACCACGGGCGCGGACGCCATGAACTCCACCAGCCACTCCCGGACCCGTCGGCCCACCTCCACGGGGTCGTCCGTGCCCATCCGCTCCCGCACGTCCAGTCCGTACGCCTCGAAGGCCTCCCGGGTCTTGCCGCCGATGGTACGGAGGAACTGTTCGTCCGCGGGGTAGTGACGTTCCAGGAGCTCCCGGGGAGCCCGCAGCATCTTCAGCGCCACCACCTTGAGCCCCGCCCGTTCGAACCGGGCCAGGATCTCGCCCACCAGCCCTCGCTGGACGCCGTCCGGCTTGACCACCACCAGCGTCCGCTCGGTCCTCGGGTCGCGCAACCGCCTCACCTCCGTCCGCGGTAGATGTCCGTTCGATTGTACGCCGGGCGCCCGGGCGGAAGGCCGTGCGGGCGGACGGCTCCTTACCGGGTGGTGCGGCCCCGCCTGCCACCCATCCAAGGGGGGAAGCCGCCGTACTCCGCGGACGGGCACAGCCCCCGCAAGGGGCAGGTGGGGCAGCGGGGGTCGCGGGCGGTACACACCTCGCGGCCGAAGTAGATGAGCCGCAACGAAAACCGGGACCACTCCTCGGGCGGCACGCACTCCATGAGGTCCCGTTCGATGCGCTCCGGTTCCGTGTTCGAGGTCAGGTTCAGCCTGCGGCTCAGCCGGGTGACGTGGGTGTCCACCACGATGCCGGTCCCGTTGGGCCTGGACCGGTCCTGGGGCCAACCGGGCCACCGCTCCATCTCCGCTGCCGCGAACAGGACGTTGGCCGTCTTGCGGCCCACCCCGGGCAGCTGCACCAGCGCGTCCATGTCCGCAGGCACCTGGCCGCCGTGGGACGCCACCAGCCTCCGGCTGCACTCCCGGATGGCGCGGGCCTTCTGGCGGAAGAACCCCGTGGGCCGGATGAGCTCCTCCAGGGCGGCCAGGTCCGCGCCCGCCAGCGCGTCCGGGGTGGGGAAGCGGGCGAACAGCTGAGGGGTGACACGGTTGACGGTCTCGTCCGTGCACTGGGCGGACAGGATGGTGGCGACCAACAGTTCGAAGGGGGACCGGTGCGCGAGGGGGATCTTGGGGTCTGGATAGCGCTTCTTGAGCGCTTCCAGCACCAGCCGTGCACGCCTGCGCCGCCGGGCAGGCGGCTCAGGGGGAGGACTGGATTTGGCCGCCATGTGTGTGCAGGGACAGTTTCGACCCCGCGCGCTGGCCCCCTGCAGGAGGAAGGGTGCACGGGCCGCGTATAAGATTCGCCTAGAACAAGCGGTCGGACGCAAGCGTTCGCGGGCAGCCGGCCACCGCCTGACCCGGAGGTGGAGCGTGCGATTCGGATTGGCCCAGATCCGCTACCGGTGGGGGGAAAGCCGGTCGTGGGAGGAGGGGACCACGGACAACCTGGACAAAGCCGTGGAGTTCATCCGCCGCGCGGGCCGGGAGGGGGCCGCGGTGGTGGCGTTTTCCGAGTACTTCCTGGGGAACGTGAAACCCATGCCCATCCCGTGTCCCATCACGGAGCGGCTCAGCCAGGCTGCCCGGGAGGCCAACGTGTACGTGATCTGCGGAGCCACCCGGGAGCTGGTGCCCAAACCCAAGGGGGCCCGCAAACCGCCCAAGCCCCGCATCTGCTCGTTTGTCATCGCACCGGACGGCAAGATCGTCAGCAAACACTACAAACAGGTGTTCTACCCGACGGAGCGCGGCGTGTACGACCCTGGCCCGAACCGTCCAACCACCATCCACGGCGTGAAGGTGGGCATCCTGGGGGGCTACGAACTCCTCGTGCCGGAGATCGCCCGCAGGCTGGCCAACGCGGGCGCGGAGATCCTCGTGGTGCAGATGGCGGCCTCTTCCGACATGCCCTACATGCTCGAGACCATGCAGTCAGCCGTGCGGGCCCGCACCATGGAGCTGCTGATGCCCGTGCTGGCGGTGGGCCAGTACGGGGAGTTCTACGGCGGCATCATGATGCAGGGGGGCAGTATCGCGTACGTGCCGGAGCTGGGCAAGTTCCAGGGCAAGTGGGCGCCCAACGGGGCCCGGCTGGTCACGCGCATGGGCGAGTACGAGAACCTCTTGCCGGTAGACATCGCGCCGGAAACCGCGCGGGAGGTGCGCAAGAAGTTCTCCTGGTGGTAGGGTGAGCCTGCACCCCGCCCGCCTGCACCGACTCCGCGGGCGCATGGCAGACCACGGGGTGGACCTCGTGGCGCTGGGGCCCGGGGACGACTTCCGCTACTTGGCGGGCTGGGCGCCGCTCGCGGACGAGCGTCCGTGCCTGCTGCTGGTGGGTCTGCAGCACCAGGCGGTACTGGTCCCGGAGCTCAACCGGGCGGCTGTCCAACAACGCCTCGACATTCCCACGTTCCCGTACGGGGACGCCTCCGACCCGGGGGCGGCCCTGCGGGAGGCCCTCTCCGCGGTGGTACCCTCCCCGCGTCGGGTGGCGGTCTCGGACGACCTGCGCGCAGACCACCTCCTGCTCCTCCAACAGCACCTGCAGGGCGCGGAGTACACGGTGGCCTCCCGCCTAGTGGCGGAGCTGCGGGCCCGAAAGGACCCGGAGGAGCTGGACCGGCTTCGCCGCGCCGCCCGGGTGGCGGAGGTGGGCGTCCGCGCGGCCGTGAACGCAGTCCGCCCGGGAGCCACGGAGTTGGAGGTGGCAGAGGCCGCCCGCTCGGCCATGGCCGCCTCCGGGGCCGAGGAGGTCCCGTTCGTGGTGGTGGCCTTCGGTCCCCACACCGCGTTCCCGCACCACCAGCCCGGAAGCCGGCCCGTACAGCCCGGGGAGCCTGTGCTGGTGGACCTGGGGGCCCGCGTGGACGGCTACTGCGCGGACATCACCCGGATGGCCTTCCTCGGCGAACCCACCGCCCGGTACCGGACCGTGCACGAGGTGGTGGAGCGCGCCGTACAGGCAGCCCTGCGGGCCTGCCGGCCGGGGTTGCCCGCCGCGCAGGTGGACCGCGCCGCGCGGGCCGTGGTGGAGGAGGCGGGCTACGGGGCGCACTTCCCCCACCGCACGGGGCACGGTCTGGGGCTTTCCGTGCACGAGCTACCTTCCCTGCACGCCGCCAACCCCCAGCCGCTGGAAGAAGGCATGGTGTTCACCATCGAGCCAGGCGTCTACCTCACGGGCGAGTTCGGCGTCCGGCTGGAGGAGACGGTGATCCTCGGGCCCTCCGGCCCGGAGGTCCTCAGCGCGCTCCCCCGCCAGGTGGCGGTGATCTGAAGCTCACCCAGGCCTGTACACCACGATCAGCTCGACCCTCCCACCCCGATCCTTGCGGAGGCCGAAGGAGATCCCCAGCGCGGGGTAGGCCAAGATCAGGGTCGTGCGGTCCTCCTGGGCGTGGGAGGGCGGTCCGAAGGCGGCCAGGACGTCGTCACGGCTGCTGCCCACCCCGACTCCTTCCGCGGTACGGTACTGCGGGCTTTCCACGAACACCGCCTCCACCCGGCCCTCAGGGTCGAGCCGGACCGCGAGCCCCCGGCCAGGCCAGGCCAGGCGGCCTGCGCCCTGAGCCGGGCCAGCACCCACCGCCGGACCCAACAGCCGGAGGACCTGGGCGGGCCGCATCCCAAGTTGCACAGGCCCCACCGCGCGCCCGGGGACGATCAGGTGGCCCTGCGGCACCGCCGCCTGGCTTTGGCCGGCCACCGCCACCAGCACGGCCACCGCCGTGGACACCCCCGACAGCACTCTGTTAGAATCCATACCGCCTGCGCCCGTAGCTCAACTGGACAGAGCATCTGACTACGGATCAGAAGGTTGGGGGTTCGAGTCCCTCCGGGCGCGCCAGCATCCCCTGTTACCCTGCTACGCGGCCTACACCTGCGGGGTTCCCGCCCTCACCGGGGCACCAAGTCCAGGTCTGCCACCGCCTCCGCGCCCCTTTCGGGCAGACCGCCGCTTGCCACGGCGCGGGCCAGCTCCACCTCCGCGGGGCTTGCAGGCAAGAACTCCACCTGGCGGTACACGTGGGTGAGGGCCCGGATTTGGACGAACCGGCCCAGGTAGGCGTCCGGAACAGGTGCCTGCCGTCTGAGCCAGGCCGCCACCTCCACCGGGTGGACGCACACGCGCAGCCTGCGGCCGAAGGGCTTGACCCTCCACAGCGCACCCAGCACCGCCTCCATGGCCACGGCGGCGGGGTCCGCCTCTGCCCGACGGCCCGCCCAGCCGCGCAGGACTCCGCCGTCAGGCCCCACCACCGCGGTGGCCCACCCCGTCCCGCGCGCCTGTGGGAACGCCGCCACCACCACCCGCAGCCACCTACGGCCCGCCACGTCCCACCGCCGCACACAGGTACGCGGCCACCAGGAGGCCCAACTTCAGCCGCACGAGGCGACGGTCGTCCCAAGCCACCGCCCACCACGGGCGACGCCGGACCGACCTGCCCTGTACTCCGCCCAACGGACGCGCGACCACCTGGTCCTCCGGCCCCGCTCGGAGAGATGGTAGCGAACGTAGGTTCGCCCGTCAAGCGCCCGCCAGCCACCGGGTGAACAGCTCTGGGTCCAGGTTGCCCCCGCTGACCACCGCCACCGCCCGCTCCGCGGGCTCCCGCAGGCAGAAGGCCACCGCGGCAGCCCCTGACGGCTCGGCCACCACCTTCGCGTCCCGGAACAGCCGCACCACCGCCTCCTGAATTTCCCGGTCCGTGACGGTGGCGAACCGATCCACGTACCGGGAGGCGCACTCCCACGTCACCTCCCCAGGCTCCACGGCCCGCAGCCCGTCCGCCACCGTGTCCACCTGCTCCAGCCGCACGCGGCGCCCCGCCTTCCAGGAGGCGGCAAAACACGCCGCGCCCTCCGGCTCTACGGCCACCACCTGCACGTCCGGCCGCAAGGACTTGACGGTCAATGCCACCCCAGATACGAGGCCACCACCTCCGCACGGCACCGCCACCCGGGTCAGCGCGGGGAACTGGTTGAGGATCTCCAGACCCACCGTGCCCTGACCGGCCACCACCTCCGGGTCGTCGAAGGGCGGCACGTAGTGCAGCCCCCGCGCGGTGGCCACCTCCTGGGCCCGCGCCATGCGCTCGGCGGTGGTCCGGCCACACCGGATCACCTCCGCGCCCCACGCCCGGATGCTCTGCTCCTTCACGGGAACCACGTCCTCCGGCACCACCACCGTGGCGGGGATGCCCAAACGCCGCGCCGCGTAGGCCACCGCCTGCCCGTGGTTGCCGGACGAGGCGGTGATCACACCCCTCTGGCAGTCCGCCCGGTGGCGCAGAATGTGGGAGAACGCCCCGCGCGGCTTGAACGAGCCCGTCACCTGCAGCGACTCCAACTTCAGGCAGACTCCCAGCGCCCACGCGGCCACCAGGGGGGTGCGCAGCACGTACCCCTCCACGCGCCGCTGCGCGTCCAGCACGTCCTGGAGGGTCGGGCAGGCCACCTCAGCCCTCCCGCAGCAGGTCCAGCAGCATCTGGGCGTTCACCGCCGCCTGCCCCCGCTCACAGTTGTTCATCATCAGAAACAGCCGGTCCACCTGATCCGCCAGGTGGCGTGCCCGCTCCGCCCACGGCTGGAGCTCCTCCGCAGAGTACAGGTAGTCAAACCGCTCCTTCACCTCCGCACCCCGCGCCGCCCACGCCTGGGCGTTGCGCCCGTGGAACCGTACCACAGCCCAGTCCGCGGTCACCGCCACCTCCGGCGGCACCGTCCATTCTAGCTGCGGCTCGTCCGGGACCACGTACGCGATGCCCCGCTCCCGCAAGAACCCCCACACGCGGTCCCGCACCTCGGGCGCCACCCACGACCGGTGGCGGAACTCCACCGCCAGCCGGTAGCCCCGGGTGGTCCGCACCAGGTGGTCCAGCCTGCGGAAAAACCGCTCCGAGTACGTGACCCACCGCGGGAACTGGAACAGCAGGTACCCCAGCTTGCCCGCCTGCCGGAGGGGCGCGCAGAAGTCCAAAAACAGCTCCCAGCACAGCGTCTGCACCTCGTCGGGCAGGTCCCGGTCCACCACCCGCCGCCGGGCACGCAGGGGAGCCGGCAACAGGGCCCGCACCGCGTCCGGCAGGCGCTCGGTCTCCGCACCCTGGCCCGTGAACAGCCCGAAGGCCTTCACGTTCAGCAGGAACCCCGGTGGGGTCCACGCCACGTACTTGCGCGCGGTGTCCGCGGGCAGCAGGGCGTAGTACGTGGCGTCCACCTCCACCGTGGGGAACACGGTGGCGTAGTAGCGGAGCCGCGCCTCCGGCCGGCTGCGGGCGCCCCGGGGGTAGAAGGCCTCAAACCCCCGGGTCCACGAGCAGGTCCCCACGTACACCGCCGCGCGCCCCAGGTGCAGGGGCCGGGCGGGCTCGCGCGCAAACAGCTCAGCCTGGGCCTTCCCCACGCCTGTGGTTGCTTCGCCCCCTCCGGTGTGCCCTCCTCGCGGTGCTATACTCGGGGCGCGGCCGTGCTAGGCGGGGAGCTGGCGGTTCCCTGTACCCCCGACCCGCCACAGGGGGGCCGAACTCCCGCCCGAGGCGGCGCGGCTACGGGACCGGTCCGCGCCCTCCGGCGAGGACGGTTGGGTCCTGCACGGCGGGAGCCTGTGAACCCCGCCAGGTCCGGAAGGAAGCAACGGTAAGCAGGGCCTCCCGGGTGTTGCAGGGGCACCTGGCCGGAGTCGGAGACGTGGGTGCCGCCGCGGCCGCGGCCGTCGACGGCGGGTGCACGGCCGCCTAGCGCTGCCCGTATGCCACCGCCAGGGCCACCAGGTTGTTCATCCCGTGCATCACCACCGCGGGCAGCAAGCTGCCCGTACGCTGCACGGAGACCGCGAACACCCACCCCAGCACCGCGATGGGGAGGAAGTTGGTCACCTGCAGGTGCACCGCGGCAAACACAAGCCCGGTGAAGGCCGGTGCCCAGCGCGGGCCCAGCGCGGGCTGCGCGGCCCCGTACACCACCCCGCGGAAGAAGGCCTCCTCCGCCAGGGGCACCAGCCCGCACACCAGCACCGCGAACCCCACCACGGCAGGCCAGTTCTCCAAGGGCGGCATGGCCTGCACCAGGGGGTTGCCCCACTGCTCTAGCTCCGCCAGCGCCCGCGCCCGGTCGTGGCCCACCACCAGGCCCAGTAGGTACACCGCGGCGGGCTGCACCGCGTAGTGCACCACCGCCACCAGGGGCAGCCCCACGAGGAACCCTGTCCCGGCACACCGGAGCGCGCGCGGGCCCGCCAGCCCCAGCTGCGCCCACGAGACCCCCGCGCGCCGCAGCACCTGCCAGCAGCCAGCCAGCAGGGCCACACTCTGCGCCACCACCACCGCGGCCACGGCCCTCAGGTCCAGCCACGGCCCGGTCACCAAACTCACCGCCACGGGCACCGCCACGAGGCCGAAAGCGGCCACCGCCAGCGCTTCCGCCGCGCCCCAGGGGTTTTTCGGCGGACGGACGAGCAGCACGTACGCGGGGAACGCCACGGGGCCCGCCGCGGCCACCGCCAGGCCCCACCACCAGGCCCGGCGGCACCACCCGGCGGCGTCCTGGTAGGTCCACACCGCGGCCGCCAGCTGCAGGGCCGCAAGAGCCGCCCGCGTGAGCCCACCCAGGGTCTCCGGTCCCACTTCTCCGCTAGAATACCAGTGTCGGTCGACCCGCTCCGGACCCATGGCGCACCTCTCCTTGTACCGGAAGTGGCGGCCCCAGTCCTTCGACGACGTGGTGGGCCAGGAGGCGGTTACCCGCACCCTCCGGGCTGCCCTGGCCTCCGGGCGCGTGGCCCACGCGTACCTGTTCAGCGGCCACCGCGGCACCGGGAAGACCACCACCGCCCGGATCCTGGCTAAGGCGCTGAACTGCGAACGCGGCCCGACCCCAGACCCGTGCAACCGGTGCGAGCCCTGCCGGGCCATCGGGGAGGGCAGCTCCCTGGACGTCATCGAGCTGGACGCCGCCAGCAACCGCGGCATCGACGAGATCCGGGAGATCCGGGAGCGGGTCCGGCTGGCTCCCGCCTCCGCCCGCTACAAGGTCTACATCCTGGACGAGGCCCACATGCTGACCACGGAGGCGGAGAACGCCCTGCTGAAGACCCTGGAGGAGCCGCCCCCCCACGTGGTGTTCGTGCTGGTCACCACCGAGCCGCACCGGCTGCCGCCCACCATTCTGTCCCGGTGCCAGCGGTTCCAGTTCCGGCGGCTGCCCACCGCCCTGGTGGTGGAACGGCTGGGCCGCATCGCGCGGGAGGAAGGGCTGCGGGTCAGCCCGGGTGCCCTGCGGCTCATCGCGCGCGCCGCGGACGGAGCCCTGCGGGACGCGGAAAGCGTCCTGGACCAGCTGGCGGCCAGCGTGGACGGCGAGATCCGGGAGCAGGACGTGGTGGAACTCGTCGGGCTCGTGGAGGACGAGGTGGTGGACGCGGCCACCCAGGCCGTGCGGGACGCGGACGCCGGTGCGGCGCTGCGGATCGCCGCCCAGCTGGTGGACAGCGGCCGGGACCCCCGGGCTGCCCTGCGGCGGCTGCTGCTGCACTTCCGGGACCTCCTCGTGCTGCGCACCTCCCCGGACCTCGGGGACCTGGTGGACGCAACCCCGGACCGGCTGGCGCACCTGGTGCAGCAGGCCCGCGCCTTCCAGCCGGACGAGCTGCTGCGGGCCATCTCCGTGCTGGCCTCCGCGGAAAGCGAGGCCCGCTGGGCCACCCAGCCCCGCGTGGCCCTGGAGCTGGCGCTGCTGCGCCTGGCCCGGCCGGACGTGGACCCCACCTTGGAAGGCCTCCGGGGGAGGCTGCTGAAGCTGGAGCGGTTGCTGACGACGGACCCCTCGGCCTCCTCCCCGCCGCGTCCGGTCCAACAGCTGGACCCGCCCGCCCGGGGAGGAGACGGGCCCGCCGTACAGCCCCTGTTGCCCGAGGAGCCCCAGCTGGACCTTCAGGTGGTGGCCGCCCGCTGGCCGCGGGTCCTGGAGGAGGTCCGGGCCCGGCGGGCATACACCTACGCGCTCCTCGCGGACGCCCGCCCGGCCGCAGTGGAGCAGGACCACCTGGTGCTGGAGTTCCCCGCGGGCAGCGAGTTCGCCGCCACCACGGTGCAGGACCGGCGTCACCGGGCGCTGGTGGAGGAGGCGGTGCGGGAGGTGGTGGGCCGGCCGTTGCGGCTGCGGTGCGTGGTCCTGGAGGGTGCGCCGCCTGCCCACCGGCAGCCTCCGGACCCCCTGGTGGAGCAGGCCACCCACCTGCTGGGCCCCGCGGTGGCCTTCCGCCCCCTGGAAGGCGCGGAGGAGTAGCTCCCTCGAGGGAGGTGGACGGTGCGCGACCTCAGCAAGGTGCTCCAGCAGGTCCAAAAGGTCCAGGAGGAGTTCGCCCGGGTGCAGGAGCAGCTGTCGCAGGAGCGGGTGGAAGCCACCGCGGGTGGGGGGACCGTGCGGGTGGTAGCGGACGGCCACGGCCGGGTGTTGGAGCTGCGCATCGCTCCTGAGGTGGTGGACCCCACAGACGTCGGGACCCTGGAGGACCTGGTGCTCGCGGCGGTGCACCAGGCCCAGGAGCAGGCCCGCCTGCGGGCCGAACAGCGCCTGCGGGGCCTTGCGGGCGGCCTGGGCCTGCCCGGAGTCCTCCCGTAGCGCCCATGGCCCTCCCGGAAGCCCTGGCACGTTTGGTAGAGCAGCTGTCCCGCCTGCCCACGGTCGGCCCGAAGACCGCCCAGCGTCTGGCCCTGCACATCCTGAAGATGGGGGAGCAGGAGGTCCGGGAGCTGGCCGAAGCCATCCTGGAAGCCAAGGCGAAGGTACGGCCCTGCTCCGTGTGTTTCTTCCTCACGGACGCGGACCCGTGTGCCATCTGCACCAGCCCCACCCGCGACCCGTCTGTCCTGTGCGTGGTGGAGGACTCCCGAGACGTGCTGGCCATCGAGCGTGCCAGGGAGTTCCGAGGGCGCTACCACGTGCTGCAGGGCGCCATCTCGCCCCTGGACGGCGTAGGCCCCGACGACCTGCGCATCCGGGAGCTGCTCCACCGCCTGCGTTCCGGGGAAGTCCGCGAGGTGATCCTCGCCACCAACCCCCGGGTGGAGGGCGACGCCACCGCCCTGTACTTGGCCCGCCTGATCCGCCCCCTGGGGATCAAGGTGACCCGCCTGGCCCACGGGCTGCCCGTGGGAGGGGACCTGGAGTACGCGGACGAGGTCACCCTGGCCAAAGCGCTGGAGGGACGGCGGGAACTGTGAGCCTGCCGTGGTTTGGCGGGGCGCGCTCCTCGCCGTATACTGGCGTGGGAGCACCGCCATGGAGTACGTGAGCCCCACCCTGGGGCGGCTGACCTTCGACGAGATGTTCCGCCACCTGGTGGCGTTCGTGGAGGAGGAGCCCGAGCGCGACTACCACCTCATCGTGGGCACCGACTCCGTGGTGTCCGACCACACCTGTTTTGTGACCGCGGTGGTGATCCACCGGGTGGGGCAGGGCGGCCGGTACTTCTACCGCAAGCACTACGGCCGCAAGCTGGAAAGCCTCCGGCAGCGGATCCTGTACGAGGTCTCCCTCAGCCTGGACCTGGCGTCCCGCCTTTCCGCAGAGCTGGCGCGCAACGGCCACTCGCAGCTGCCCATCGAGATCCACGTGGACGTGGGCGACCGGGGGGAGACCAAGTCCGTGATCCGCGAGGTGGTGGGGATGGTCACCGGCTCCGGGTACGCGGCCAAGACCAAGCCGGAGGCCTACGGTGCCAGCAAGGTGGCAGACAAGCACTCCAAGTGAGGCCTGACCCCGCGGAGGCTGCCCCCAGGTAGCTACGGGGCCGCTTCCCGCTCGCCCGGCCGCTCATCCAGGAGCCGCAGGAACGCCTCCACCACGTCCGGGTCGAACTGCCGGCCTGCCTGCTCCCGCAGGTACGCGCGCACCGCCGCGGCCGGCCAGGCAGGCCGGTACGGCCGCGCGGAGGACAGGGCGTCCCACACGTCCACCACCGCGAAGATGCGGGCCGCCAGGGGGATCTGGTCGCCCTTCAGCCCCCGCGGGTAGCCCGTCCCGTCCCACCGCTCGTGGTGGCAGTACGGGATGTCCAGGGCAGGGCGCAGGTACGCGATGGGCCACAGCAGGTCGAACGCGTACTGAGGGTGGCGCCGCATCACCTCCGCCTCCTCCTCCGTCAGGGGGCCGGGCTTGTGCAGGATCTCGTCCGGGATGGCCATCTTGCCGATGTCGTGCAGCAGGGCACCCCGCCGCAGGTGGACGATCTGGTCTTCCGGCATCCCCATGGCCCGGGCCAGTTCCACCGCCCAGGTGGTCACCCGCAGGGTGTGGCCGCGGGTTTCCCGGTCCCGCAGGTCCAGGGCGCGGGACCACCCTTCCAGGGTACTGTCGTATGTGGCCGCCAGCTCCGCCTCGCGGGCGCGCAGGGCCGCCACCATGTCGTCGAAGGCCGCCGCCAGCACCCCGAGCTCGGAGGCGTCGTGCGGCAGGCCTGTGTGGGCCTGCAGGTCTCCGGCCCGTACCCTGTCCGCAGCCCGGACCAAGGCCCGCACGGGCCGGAGCACGACCCAGCGGCTGCCCGCCCATGCCACCGCGGCCGCGCAGACCGCCGCCAGCCCCAGCACCAGCCAGCTGGTGCGCGCGGAGGCCCGCAACTCCGCCCCCGCCGCCTCCTCGGACACCGCCCACACCGCGTGCAGCGCCCCGTCCACCAGCGCCGCTCGTGCCAGCACGTGTCCAGCCACCCGGGCGAACCGCGGCGCCCGGACCCAGCCGGGCTCCCTCAGCCCGTCCACCCCCGACCACAGCGCCCACGGCTGCCCCGGGCGGACCGGCCCCTCCGGCCAGGCCGCCACCACCGTCCCCCGGCCGTCCACCAACATCCAGACCGCCCCCACCACCCGGGGCCGGTGGCGGACCAGCTGCTGCAGCCCGCCTTGGTCCAGCGCCGCTGCCAGAGCCCCCACCACCGAGCGCTGCTCCTTGTCGAACACCGGAGCCGCCACCGCCACCGCGCGCGTGCCGGCTGCCTCCACGTAGCCCGCCACCGCGAACCGGTGGGTGGTCGCCAGTCCCCGCGTGTGCGGTTGCCGGACCCACGCCAGGCGGGGGGAGGGGTGCGAGCTGCACAGGACCCTCCCGGAGCGATCCACCCGCACAATGGCGGCGAACGCCACGTTGTCCGCCACCGTGCGCGCCAGGCGTTCGTTGCAGCCTTCCCGCTCCGGGTGGCGCACCTCCGGCAACAGGCTCAGCCGGACGAGGGACGTCCGCACGTCGCCCAGCAACCGCCCCGCGTCCGCCGCCAGCAGTTCCGCGGACCGCCGGGCCTGTTCTTCCAGGAGCACCTGCTGCCGGGCCTGCTCGCGCCGGTACGTGTACGCGAGGCTAGCGGCCACGGGGACCACCGCCGCCACGGTCACCAGGGCCAGCCGGGTGGCCAGCGTCACAGGACACCCCTCAGGACC
>FWWL01001791.1_pt1 | contig 48550 bp, 47 predicted proteins | sample 2228331 | NCBI WGS metagenome assembly FWWL01 (sample SAMEA103939775, study PRJEB20133) | metagenome | reverse complement strand
GAAATCTCGACCACATAGAAGTTACACAGAAGGAATCTCCCCATCCCCAAGTAAGTCGCCAGTGCACGCGAGCGTGCAGCGCAACTCTCGTCCTTCAAATCTAGCAAGTACCAAGACGGTGTACCTGCAATGTACTCTTTGCAGAACGAGTTTACTACCGACCTGCTTGCGAAGCAGGTTGCTCCAGACTCTAGAACTCCCTCACCGATCAACGCTTTATCGGCATAGGAGTTCGAGATAGTCACGTCCACTTGCCAAGAAGCCCCAAAGTACCCCTTGGCAAGCTCGCAGATGCGCGCTGCCTGGTCGTTGGTGAGCCCAACGACCTTCCTGAGATACTTCGACAGAAGGCTTGTGACCTTCTGCTTGCCGGATTTAGTACTGACAAGAAACACAGGTCTCTCGTCAGCAGACGCGATTATGGACTGGTCGAGTAACCAGTCCACGAAGCCGTGCTGCCTGATGTTGATACACAGAGAATTCCACGACGACACCAAACACTGAGCATCCAACATAATCTTCATAGTTCTCTCCCCCTAAATTCTGATAGTCCACTTCACTTCTGCTCCGACCACCTTCACGGTGGCCGAGATACTCAACCGATATTTCCTCGCCAGTGCATCGAGCGAGTTCTTAAGCTCTTGCACCAGCGTTGTTTCTGTAAGACCACCTTCGACACTGAGAGCTACTTGTAGCTCCATGGCAGACCCTCCTTTACTATCTGCAGCAGTCCTACAAGGAATCGCTGCTTCTTGAGAGATCCCTTGATCCAAATCCCTGGTGAGAGTCCTTCAACACGCTCGTTCAGTCTCTGGAGCCAATAGTCGTCGATGATCCCAAAGTCTACAAGCTCCAGCAGAAGGACTTCCAGGTCATCCAACACCTCGGAACACTCCTCAAGCGGAACGGCCGAGGTGATAATAACCGGCCGAGCTATATCAAACCTGACGGCACATTGGACCTCAGGAAGCGTCTCAAGCACGGCAGCTATGGACTCCCCAGCCTCGTCGTAGTCCTCGAAGAAGTAAACCTTCTCATGGACCCATCGAGAGTGCTGAGTAGAAGCTTCCAAGAGCTTCACGCTTGCTTGGATACACTCCATAAGGTGCTCCAGGACAACAAACTCCTTGAGAGTATGCGGATTGTGATAACCTGTCGCCAGGTTTATCCCAGAAACACCGAAGTGATCCCCGAGGACTAAAATGTCAGAGTAGGTCCCTACCTGCTCGACCCAACCCGTCACCTTTGACGCGAACTCCAAGAACTCCAGAGAAGCTGTCTGATAGGTGACGAAGTGCCGAGTGCCTTGCCTATCCAGAGATAAGAAGAACTTCGAGTCTCTGAGAAGCTCGGCATGAGGACCTTGAATGAAGGCTCTGGCACCGCGACAGCCGCACTCTTCCTGGTCTGTGAGCAGGAAGTGTGGCTTCACAGAACACTCGTTGACTGCAACGAGTGCTCCATAAACACCAGCACGGTCATCCCCACCGATTCCTTGGGGAGACCACACCTTCCCGTCCCGGACTATGATAACTTCCGGAGAAGCTACGTGGACCGTGTCGGAGTGCACCACCACGGTCGGAACACTCACGTCCTGCGGTGAGACGAAGAGTGTGTAGAGACCTCCGTCCACTCGACTGTATCCGTCAGGCAAGGCCTTCTGGACGATTTCCGCAACCTCTCCATGAGTCTTTGCCTTCAGGATACTCTCAAACAGCTTCTCCATTCTCCACCCCCTCCTCCTCAGCACATTGCTGACAATAAACCTCACCGTTGACTATCTCGAAGACATCTCGGTATGCTGCAGCACCGCATCCTGCACATACTTCGATATCTCCGCGCCTTCGGAGACGTCGAGCACAGTACTCACAAAGAGTCTCCACATCCCCGTCTCCAGCATCGACGAGGACTTCGTACATCTCCTCAACCTCTTCACCACAGTTCTCGCAGAGAACGATGTCTCCACGAGAAACTGCGTCATTCCAGCACTGATCACAAAGGACTCTCCCCATCCGAGGAGAGTAACGAGCTTCGTCGTCAGGATAGTACTCGTTACACCCCTCACAGTACTCTACCCTGCAGTTGTCAAGGCAGGAGTAGCAGTAGAAATCTCCGTGGACGTCTACGATGTAGTCGTCACCCTGGAGTATTGCACTTCGGCAGTAGGCACACTCGCCTACTGCCGCGTGTGGACAATCGACACAGCCGTCTGGCGAGTCACATCGGTCACGCCAGACTTTCCAAGAGACATGCGCTCCAGAGGACGAGCAACGAGGAAGCTCGCAACCAGCGCACAGACGGACCACAGTGGTCCCGTCCCTCTGGATCCAACTGTCAGAGAACGGCGTGAAGACTTCGCAGACAGGACAGCAGAAGAGCCTTGATTGCCTGTCGAGTTCTTCTAGGACATGCCTAGGTATCGACGGGAGAATGAGAATCTCTCCGTCGCCGTTGTAGTAGAAATCACTGGGAGTCCCTACTAAGGACTCGACGGTAAAATCACTCGAGCCTTGCAGGACTCTAGCGAGAGCTTCTCTAGCAAGCTCACGAACCTGCAGGGTCGTGAGTCCTCTGATGTAGAAATTACACAAGAGGAACTCACCACTCCCTAGATACCTAGCCCAGCATCTGAACAGCCCTTCGGAGAACACTACAAACCAAGACGGAGTGTTCGCCAGGCTGATTTTGGAGAAACTATTGACCTGACTGTGGACAGAGAAACATGTCGGTGAGTACTCTAACTCACCCTCACCGACCCTCATCTTATCCTCGGTCACGTTCGAAACCGTGACCGAGGTCGAGGTCTCAGGGCAGAAATGGTTGGACTTGATCTCTGAGACTCTTTTGGAGATCTCAGAGTCGGAGAGATCCGACCTGAACTTTCTTAGCAGCCTGGCGAGCAGTCTTGTGAACCTCTGCTCGCCAGACTTAGTCCTGACGCTGACAGTCGGATAGGCGTCAGGATCGACACCTATCCGGAGCAAATCCTCTCTCCAAGGGCTCTCCTCGAAGAAGAGAGCCCTAGATATGTCGACCCAAGAGATTGTGCATCTCTCGGGCAGAATTACTTCCACAACCTCTCGAATCCTGTTCTCGCCCATAGTCCTCTCCTTTCTCTGAGTTTTAAAAATTCAAAAAACCGGTTGCCTTTCATGAAAGTTTGGAAAGTCAGGAAATGGAGGAATGAGAAGAACTCAGGGAGAGACTCGAGAGAGGAGGGGAGAACTCCCTGAGTTTTTGACTAGCTAATGCAGGGGTAAAATTTGACTAGCTAATGCAGGGCTGAAATCGATTTCACTTTTTCACTCTGCGTTATCATCGGAAAGGAGAGGTGGCGGAGTGTATGTAATCGTTTGTTGAGGCTCAGGGGCCTGAAGCCCAACAGTCTGCAATACGACAACCTTGTCTGACTCAGGCGTATCCTTGATGATTCCCATCAGCTTTGCAAGCAGTTGAATAGCGTTAATCTGGTCAGAAACCTTAATATCCTTCCGCTCAATGATTGATTTGAGTTTGTCCGTTACATAATCCCGGCTGACTTCCTGCTCCCTGCGAAGGGCTTCCGTGGCATCCTTCAAATAAGCCTTCGCATCTTCACGGGCAAGAAGTTTAGTGGCCTTATCCCAAATGGTCCTTGGGACTCCTTTCCACCCAGCCTTCTTGGCTGCCGGAAGAATCCGTCCTTCCATGGCATACGCCTCAAGGAAGCGCTTTTCATATTGCTTAAGCGTCAACCCTTCCCGGGCCAATTCAATGTACAGTTCCCGGTAATTTTCCTTCATCTTCGAAAGCGATGACATACCAGCCTCCCAAAATTTTTTGTTTAAAGGAATATATCCTTAATTAAGGGGCCACCGCAACCACCTGAAATCGATTTCATGCGGGACGAAAAAATTTTTCGCGGCCCCCCAAAAAAATTGTTGACAAACCTGTGGGTCGTATGTTATCTAAGGGACAACGATGGACGGAAGGTTGGACCCAAACTGGAAAGGAGGCAAAATGAAAGAAAGATGCGAAGCGCTGGGCAGGGCAACGTCGGAATTAGCCTTCGAAACCCTTCAGGCACTGAAAGCGAAGGGGATCGAACCCACAGAGGTAAAATTTAAAATCAAACTGAGAGCAGTAGTTAAAAAGAAGGAGAACAAAAAATGGGACGGACAACGTTAAAACGGACGGCCGCGCAACAACAATCGAACGTTCTTAGCAAAGTGATCGATAAACTTGCGTCTATCCGAGCACAAAAGAAATTACTGGAATCGGAAGAAGACGAGGTTAAGAAATTGATCGCTGAACTTACGGGAAACGCTCCAGGAACTTACGAAGGGGAAAACTTCGTACTGAAGATTACCGAATCGGTCACTTACGACTACGATACCGTGAAGGTGGTCAAAGCCCTGTCGAAAGAAATCCTTCCTCAGGTGGTGAAGATCACCTCTAATATCCAACATGTGCTCTCCCCGGATAAGCTCCAACAAATGATTGCCCGTGAGAATATTGTGACCAAATACACAGTAAAGGAAAAGGAGTAACGCCATGGGAAAAGCAAAGATGAAGCAAAAAGAGGAACAAGTCGTTGACCTTCGAGCCGATGCTAAACGGCTGATCGAAGAGATTAACGACAAGTGGTATGACTTCTCCACCCTTGCCGTTAAGATCGATGAAGAGAAACTATGGCAGGAGTGGGGATATGAAACAGTAAAAGACTATGTTGAACAGGAACTCAAAATTGAATATCGAACGTGGCGCTACCGTGTCGCCATGGGAAAAGCCTTGGAGCGATACGGGTTGACCAAAGCCCACGTCCAAGACTTGGGTTGGGCCAAATTCAAGGAACTAGCCTCCCTATTTATCGGCCAAGAATACACCCTCGACGAGGTCCACGAGACGCTGGCAAAAGTCAGAGACGAGGGGATGACAGCACGAGAAGTGGCAGAATTTGCACGAAGTGCCCGCCGAACCTACGGGGCTGACGTCGAACCAGCCATGGTCAAAGTCAAATTAACGTTCTCTATGATGGAAGAAGCCGCCGCTGTGGTCGAAGGAGCACTAGAAGTCGCCATGCAACTCCTGAATACAGAGAGCCAAGCCGCTGCGCTGGAATACATCTGCACGGAGTGGATGGCTTCCAGAAAGTGAGGTGAGCCATGCTCACAGCAACCGTTGGACGGATTCAAGTCTCTAGATACCACATCTTGTTCGCCACGCTTCAACTCGTTGAGAATGGCGTGGCGAAACCGCTACCGTGGAATGTAGTCAAAGGTCGGGCCGTCAAGGCATTCGGAACAAGCTCTTCTGAACTGGTCGTAAATCCAGAAGGACGGGAGTTCCTTTACACGATCCGGGAAGCCAGGCTGACCCACCACAGGCTTGAGAACCACTTCAAGCTGACACCGTCAGAGACGCATGAAACAACCATTAAGTTCCGTGGAGACGTCATGCTGAAAGGTCCGGTGAAAGTGGAGGTCATTGCGAAGAATTCCGAACTGGAAGTAGCGGTCCGACGAAAAACCACATTAAGAGTCATCCGGAGGGTCGAAGATGAGCCAACTGAGACGAGTAAAAGTAAAAATGAGACGTGATCAATTCGAAGAAACAGCCGCAAGAATAGGCTGGGACTTGCTGGGAGAAGGCCCTTTCATGGGAATCGTATGCGGCCAGCGAGTGAAGGTTCCTAGAGCTTACGGCTTGTTGGGCTGGACGGACGGGGAGGTCCTCTATGACAATATGGACCTAGACTACTACCAACAGTTCATTGGAGCTTTCTTCCGAGACCAGCTCCAAAACTTAGGGTTCCACATTCAGGAGGAGCAACATGGAATACAACGCATTCTTATTGCACGGAGGGGATGGGCATGAAAGTAATCATATCGGAGAAGGAAATCCTGTTTCAGGCCGAACCGGAGTATGGAGAAGGGGAAGTCGACCTGAACCTTCTGGAAGTTCTTCACCTTTTCCAAACAGAGGAATGTCTGGATGGGCAGCGGGATCAGACACTCATTCAGAAATCGTAGTCATCTACATTACCGACGGGCCCGTCCTTATGGATGGATTTGAATGCCCGTTCGGTACCTGTAATGACTGCGATAAAGAATGTGTCCAAATCCCCTGTGGGTGAAATCGATTTCATGTTTACGCTAAGCGGAATAGGAGGAAACCATGGGCGAGAGTTTGTTGGAAATCTATAAGCTAGACCCAGAAGCTGACGGAAGAATACGAAGAGCAGTCTGCGAAATTGGAAGCGTTATCCTAGAAGCCGACTATCACACCGAGGTTGTCGAGAAGCTTCGGGAAATGTTGGCTACAATGCCGCTCGATGAGTTCCTAATTACGATGGCTATTTCATTCAATGCCCTCATGCGCTTCGCTGAGGCTGGTTATGGGGAAGGTCTTCCACCTGAAGTAAAGAATGTCAATTAAAGAGAAAGGCCCCCTCACGGGGGCCTAAGACGAAGGAGAGAAACTATGGAGAATGCTGGGCCATCCCTAGTATAGCCACCTACCAAACAAAGTCAACCGGAGGACGCTATGAGTTTCCAGGACGAACTGTTCAGATGTTTCGACGCTAGGTTCCCGCTTCTTTACGTCAATACAATCGAAGTAGAGCGGGTGAGTAAGGAAATCGCAGAATTGGTCAAACTCTATAATGAGAGCCTACATAAAGTCCAAAATCTCCCAGAAGCCTTGTTAGATAAGGGGTTGACGTTCCTTGAATGGGGCTTCGGCCACGGATTCGGGCCTGAAGGATCCATTCACAAGGATTATCTGTCAGCCCTGAAATTCAAGGCTGCCAGCCCAACAGTCTTCCTCATGAGACATTTCGGCTACGCCTTCGAAAACAAGGGGCTCCTACCGATTCTGGTCGAGGAGATTCCCAAGGTGTATGACGAGTGCCTGCGGACGTTCTCTTACATTATATTTATCGGAAGATTGCTACAAATACCACAAGAAATATCACCATATATCACAGTAATCGACTACGCCTTACCGACCGAAGAGGCCTTGGAAGAGCTGGCAGCGGAAGTGCTTGAGCGTGAAATGATGAACCCGGAAATGGCAAGGGCTTGTGCCCTTGGCCTCAAAGGATTGACCGCCATTGAAGCGGAGAAAGCGCTGCAAGTTGCGATCTCCCACAGCAAGGGAAAGGATGTGGACCTGGAGAAGGTCTACGCCCAAAAAGCGGAGTTGGTCAAGAAAAGCGGAACTCTGGAATATTTGCACAACCACGAATCCTTGAAGACATTAGGAGGAATGGACGTGCTCAAATCCCATTACATCATCGCCAGCCGATACTATACAGACATCAAGAAGGCCCGGGAATACGGATTGACCGCACCCAGAGGGGCGCTTCTAGTCGGAGTGCAGGGCTGTGGAAAGTCGCTGGCAAGCAAAGTGATCGCCAACGTATTCGGGCTTCCGCTTTACCGCTGGGATCTCAGCCGAGTTTACGGATCATTGGTAGGAGAAACTGAGGAACGAACACGCGAAACACTTAGGGTAATCAAAGCGATTTCCCCTGCAGTGATTCTGATTGATGAGGCTGAAAAGCTCTTCGCAGGTTACCAAAGCAGCGCTGAAACAAGTGGAGGTGTGGTCAACCGTGTATTGGGTGATGTGCTGTATTTCATGGAAGAAGAAAATACAGAGGGGGCCTTCTTCGTGTTCACGTCCAATGACATTGACGGTCTTCCCCCCGAGCTGATTCGAGCTGGAAGGCTGGACGACCTGTGGTTTGTGGACCTTCCCTCCCATCTTGAGCGGAAAGCGATTTTCGAAATTCACTTGCAGAAAGTTGGAAGGGACGCAAAGAAATTCAAAACGGACAAACTAGCTGAGCTAAGCGAAGGCTTTAGCGGTGCCGACATTGCCAACGCGGTCCGCAAAGCCATGTTCAAAGCCTACTTCGAAGAAAAGGAAGTAACCTTCGAGCACATTGCAAACTGGGCTATAAAGGAGATTACACCGTTTTCAGTCTCCCATCCAGCGGCCATTGAAAAGCTTAGGACCTGGGCGCAAGGAAGGGCAAAATCAGTTTCCTCGATTCTGGATGTTCAGGCCCCACCGATCCCAACAAAACGTGCCGTTCGGCGAAACTACAATTAGGAGGGCTATCATGAAACGAATGATTGCGGCTGGAATGCTTGTATTATGCCTTGGGGCCGAAGCACATGCCATTGATCAAGAAATAGTTGAAAAATGCGGGTGGCTCTCCAAGACTGCCGGAAAGATCATGGCGATCCGGCAATCCGGCGGTTCCCTGGAACACTTCCTGAGGCTGGTTTCAGAGCGGAGAGGAGAACTAACCGACGCCGAGGAAACCTTGTTGGAGAAGCTTGCAATAGCGGCATGGCAGAGACCACAGTTTCGAACAAAAGAATATCAAGAAAAGGCTATCGAAGAATTCAAAAACGATACCTTTGAAGAATGTTATCGCAGACTAAGCAAAGGAGGAAACTGATGGCTAGAATTTCCACCTGTGTCGGCTGTTCCAAACTCATCGGTCCATTCCTTGAAGAGGGGGCTTACTTCTATTTCTGCAAGCTTAATCCGCAGAAACCAATCGGTGAGCTGTCGAACTGGAATACAAAGATTCCATGGCGATGCGATGAATGGGACGGTGCAGAACTTTATGAAGAATGTGGAGGCTCTTATGTGCCACAGGATTGATGGAAGGAAGGGTGTCTTTTTCCAAGTCATCTATAAAAAGGGTACCAAAGGCGCTCTTCTCCTTGGAAGAAAGATTTTGCTCTTCAAGAACGGATGCGCTCACCCGGCAACAGTAGTAGGGGTGAAGTCATACGTCGTTCTAGAAGACAGCCTCGGATACAGAATCACCCACAATCGAGCCGTAAGAAACCAACCATTGGACATCTGCCTCCCGGCAAAACTTGGAGATAAACCCATAACGACTTACATGGAGAGAAGGGAAATAAAAGCCGGACTTCACATATCCCCATGGAGTGCTGGAACAGACCTAAACCTTGAAAACTCTGAGCTTGAACTGTTCGTTGTCGGGTTCAGTCCTGAAGATGTCGTCTTCTTTGACGGAAAGAACGTCTCGGTAACCCAGTTCTATGTCATTAACCCAAAGGCACTCGAGAGCTGGAACGTCCAAATTGATATGGAAATCCTACAAGACTCTTGGGATCGCTTTGTAAAGTCCCAGCATAGGAAAGGACAATGATCCTCTGCAACGACTGCAAACACTTTACAGTCAAATACTGGGGGGACGGGAGCGTCCAGTATGGATGCTCCCTTATGCCAGGATTGATCACAGGCGAGTCGTCAATAGACGGGGACGATTTCCCAAAGCGCTGCAAACAATATGAGAATGGGGAGAAAAGATGTTACAGCGATGAAATCGATTTCACCCATAGTCAGACCTAGGGGGAAACGAGATCGTGGCACAGAGGGCAACCTGGACAGAATTCAGCGGGGTGTGGTAGAAGAGATTACCCCCCGGTTGGCGGCCGGGGGGCGGAGAAGGGGAGAAACTCATCTAACGAAAGGGAGACGTTTCCCTAACAGAAAGGGAGAAACTCTCCCAACGAAAGGAGAAGCAAATGGAATTTATCAAATTACCCACCTGTTTGGCAAGCTCTTCTACACACACCTACGTTGAGAAAATTTATCTTGCCCTGCGCCACACCTTCCCTGATCGGAAGTTGGCCGTAACCGAGATAGCCGAGCTGCTGGGAGTGGGGGAACGCTCTCTCTACAGAGCCAAAAGGGCGGCATGGACAGGAGAGCTGCTTCCATTCTACAAGCTCCCCACTTGGGTCTGCCAACTGAAGGAGTTGACGCCTATGCAGAAGGTGCTCTATGCGGTCATTGCCGATGCGAGCCGTGGGGGAAGACCGCTGTCAGTTCGCAGAATGGTTAGTCTGATCGGAGAAAGTTCGTTCGATAAAACGAGGCTGGCAGTGAAGCAGCTCATTAAAGCTGGACTTATTGAAGTGAGGAAGTATGTGCAGGATGGAACCTTCTTCAGGGCGGCAACTGCCAAAAAGGGTTCACCCCCTGCCAAAAAGGGTTCACCCCCTGCCAAAAAGGGTTCACCTACCCTGCCAAAAGGGGTTCAATTACAGAATAAAGAACAGACTAAATACAGACCTATTCCAGAACTTTTTCCCCTCCATCCTTCGATCCACTCGGCTTCGCCGAGTGTCTCGCAGGCTGAGAGGGATCCTTCTAAGCCGATACAACCATCCGGGCCTGCGAGACCCTACGACAACCAGCATCTATCCAGACACTTTTCCGGGACTGCCAAAAAGGGTTCACCCTACGAGGAGAAACCTATGGATGAAGCGACTTTGCGGACATTAGCAGGATCTAAGCAGATGGAACCTAAGGAACGTAAGGAGCGACGTATTAAGCTAAAGAAGCTGCACATTGAAAAATTTGGGAAGCCCCCGCTGCTCCCATATAAGAACCAATTCAAAGCCTTCCTCAGCACCATGAAGGAGCGGGGGCACAATGAGGAAGCCTGCTGGGACTTTCTTGAATGGGCGGCCAAGAATTGGGCCAGCTTCAGGAACCTCAGCGACCTCGAAGGAATCAAAGCTTTTAAAAACGAGGAGCCGTCTTACAGCTTCGTTATCTCATCCTTCGGACTAGAACGGCTGGTCCCTCTCTGGGAGAAGGGTAATGGAACGCAAGCAGCCGATGTCGATTCAAAAGAATATGCAAGAAAGCTTTTAGAGATGTCGAGAGGAGCTGGATACTATGAGCTATCGAGACGACATTAAAAGGATCCTAACTAAATGTAATCTGCGGGCATACGATGCCGATACGAAGAAGGTCTTCCAACTGTTGGAATCCGGTGCCGTCAATGATGAATTCATCACGAAAATCCATGAGGACCTTCAAGAAAGATGGGAAGTTGAGATGGCTGTCACAATGGGAAGGGAAGGGTGGACTTTCCTTCAGGCGCAGGTTGTTCGATTCTATGAGCTGTTCAAGGCTTGTCCGGTTTTCTGTCCGACGCCGGAAGACATTCCTGACGATCCATACCTCATTATGTTGCCCAAGATTGACGAGAACAATCCATCAAAGAGTCAAATCAAGAAACTGTTGTGGAAGGGTTACCGAATCATTCACTTGTTGGAAGCATGAAATCGATTTCATGTCCGGGGGGATCGTATGGACGAACTCATCATGAAAGCGATAGAGCAGGGACAGCCTGACATAATCCTCTCTATCAGGTCCGGATCCAAGCTCCACAAGAAGACGCTGGATTTTCTTGAGCGTTATGGTGCACTTCCATCAGTCAAGGCAGCTTCTGAATGGACTGAGATAAAATCCTGGGATGATCCGCTAGAGTATTACCTGGACAAATACCGCAACAACGAAGCGATTGCTCGACTCAACGCCATCGATTTCACTAAGATTGGAAAGCTGATCAGCGAAGGGAAAGGCGTTGAAGCACAAGAACTTCTGACCCAAACGGTCATGCAATGGAGGGAAGAAGAGTCCATGGGCCCCGACGATGGGGATCTCTGGAAAAACTGGGAACGTGACTTGAACATACTGAAAAAGGAACGATTCAATTCCAAACTCTCAGGCCTTCCTACAGGATGGAAACAGCTCGATAACGTCACTCAGGGATTCCAGCCTGGAGACCTGTGCTTAGTAGTAGCTCGTGCCAAAATGGGGAAGACAGCACTTCTGTTGAACATGTTTCGAGCTGTCCATTTTTCCGGACATGTCCCAATGTTGGTTTCAATGGAAATGACCGGGCAGCAAGTGCGGAAACGGCTGGTAGCGCTCTACACCCATTTCAATTACGAGTTCCTGCGAACCAAACAAGTCTCCGATCCTGGGTTGACTTATATAGAACATTCAATCAAGCAGCTTCAGAAGCAGCTTCCTCCAGCACATATCTTGGATGGGAAGTTTGCTCTGACGCTGGAAGACATGCGAAGTCGGATTTCGTCCAGGAAACCGGACATCGTCTTTATTGACGGAGCCTATTTGCTAAAGTCACGCTTTGCTCGGTATGACGCCAAGTCGTGGGAGGCGGCACAAGCAATGGCAAATGCGCTCAAGCAGACAGCGCTCATGTTCAACATTCCGGTGGTCTGCACATTTCAACTGAACCGGGAAGCGACAAAGAGTAAGGAGGTGGGACTGGAGCACATTCATTTGACAGATGCGCTTGGAGCTAACTGCTCCTGGGCTGTGGCCGTTCTTGATGTTTATGAGACAGGCAGCCTTGTCCCTAACGTCAAACGGATCAAAGTGCTGGCAGCCCGTGACGGTGAACCAGTCGAGTTCAAGATTCGATACGACTGGGATCAAATGAACTTCGATGAATTGGAGGATAGTTATGGAGAAGAAGAAAGCGTCGAAGAAGGAATTTCTGAAACTGAATCCGCTTGGGATGAAACCTTTTAGAACAGCTCTTGGATGGCTCTTTGAAATCCTTGGCAGGGACGCGTTGGAGATTCCGCCAAAGAAGATTGTAACGGCTATGTTGGAGCTGAACGACCTCCATGTGAAGCATGATGCGCTGATCAAAGAATACGTGGAGAGATACGATGAAGACGGATTCAATTCTGACACTTGGGGAACTTCTAAAGGCGAGCACAGTTAGAGTAGGAGAACGTTGGGTGCAGATGAACTGCCCATTTGCTCCGGAACTACACACTTACGGGAAAGACAAGCGCCCTTCCTTCGGCATTTCCATCAATGAAGAAGGACCGTCTTCCTACCATTGCTTTGCGTGCGGAAGTAAAGGAACACTCTTCTATCTTCCGATCGCTCTTAAAATCGTCCCGACTATCGATGTGGAGCAAGTTCGAGAATTCATCTTGAAGAACGAGTGTGCCTTCTCAATTCAGAAGACTGGGAAAAAGGCTGGGCCTAAGATTCTCGAAGCCATTCCAGAGACTGTCTTGAGCGCTTACGTAACTCCGCTCTATTGGGGGAAGATCAACAACAGTACTATCCGCAAGTTTGAGATTGCTGTTAGCCCGAAGACGCAATCAGTTATGATGCCGATCCGAGACTGGCTTGGACGGTTGGTAGCCATCAAGTATCGGTTCAAGGACAAGTCATTTAAAGTCGTCAAAGCTGACACGATAGGCCCGAAGAGAGCTGGAGTTTGGTATGGCATTCACCTTGTCGATCCTTCCAAGCGTATTTATCTCGTGGAAGGCGAACGGGACGCCATGCTTCTTACACAGATCGGGTGCCAGGCCATTGCGTCTCAGGGATCCGACCTAACAGAAGCCCAAATTGAATTCCTTAACAAGTTTGGCGGGACCTATACAGCATTCTTTGATAACGATAACGCTGGCCGGAAGGCCACCAAACTTGCCTGTCGGAAGATCAAGAACTGTACGCCAATGATTTATCCGCCGACACTCCAAGTTAAAGATCCGGCGGAAGTGGTTGAAAAAGAACTTGATTCGCATTTTTTCCTTGACAAGCATGACGACGTTGTGTTATACAACGATACACTAGATGGAGAGGCTACGAAGTAGCTTCCAAAACAGAAAGTGCTTATGGCACAGAAGAAAGGAGAAATGTTATGACAACGCGTAAGCAACCCGAGAAGAGCGGCTTGGCCGCAGTAGTGAAGAAAGGCTGGGAAGCCGTCAATGCCGAGCGGCAGAAGCAGGATGCACTTATAGCCATCCGCAAGGAGAAGAGCGCCCCGCGCTTCTGGCTCAAGGAAGGCGAAGAAGCGGAGATCATGTTTCTGGACCAGGACCCTTGTATGGTCTGGGAGCATAAGATCGAGCTTAACGGAAGGTGGGAAACTCTTATCTGCACGAGGGAGTTTCAACATTGCCCAATCTGTGAAGCCTTCCCTCGCCATAAGCCCGGACTAACGGCGTACCTCTCAATCATTGACACGCGTCCCTATATGGACCGACAAGGGACTCAAGTGAAATTTTCAAAGAAGCTGTTCCCAATGAAAGCAGCAATGCAGGGAATCGTCTACGATATTTTAAAGGAGCAGAAGTCGCTCAAATACCTGCTGTGCAGGGTGAAGCGTTATAGTGCTAAGAGCGCAAGCGGCGGCGACTACCTGGCTCCAATTCGGCGAATCAAGGATCCGTTGAAGGTGGTCAAGAGCGCCGACCTGCTTGTTCCTTTCGATTACGAGAAGGTGTTCCAGCCGCTGACATCAGAAGAGCTGACTGCAATGGGGATCTTCTCCGCTCCGATATTGGGGAGCGAGGATGCGGAGGAAGTGCTGGGAGAAGTGAAAGATGCTTCCAGCATCTTCGATGAGTAAAGACATTCTAGCCCGGTCGGAGGTGGTCGAAATCTCCGACTGGGCTTACTTGGCAGGTCTTACTCCCCGAGACCGAGCCATCCTTCGCGAGCGATTAACCCTTATCTCCACCCACGAACCTAGATTCAAGGTCGAGTGCTTTAAGGAAAACGGTAAGACATTTGCTGTTCCAAGAGCACTCTTCCGTCAACCAATCCAGGGGGAATGGGACCGTCATCAGTTCTCGTTCCACGGAGAGCTTAGGCCAGAACAGCAGGACATCGTTTCCGATGTTCAGAAATATCTGAATTCGCTGCCTGGAGGAATCGTAAAGGCGACAACCGGAATTGGAAAAACGGTGATCGGACTTTATCTAGCCCAGCTTGTTGGACATAAAACTCTGATCATTGTCCCAACGTCAGTCATTATGCAGCAGTGGATTGAGCGTGCAAAGAACTTTCTTGGGGAAGAAGCTGGAATCATAAGGCAGGGAACGTGTGATATTCGACCAATCACTATTGGAATGATCCACACACTTGCAAAGGAGCGCTACACCCACCTTCGGGATATTTTCGGCTTCGTCATCTATGACGAGGTGCATAAGGTTCCGGCTGAAACGTTCTCTGTGACGGCAGGGATGTTCAACTGCAAATTCCGGCTTGGGCTATCCGCCACGCCAAGACGAAAGGACGGGATGGAAAATGTCTTTGCTTGGCATATTGGCCCAGTCATCTCAACACATGAGTCCAGGGACCTCCGTCCCAAGGTGAGAGTCATTTACCTGAAACGCATTACCATCACAGACCACGGGTGTTTCTTCCGTGATGGGAGGTTGAACCTAGGGCGATGGATCAACAAGATTGCCAAAGATCAAGAAAGAAACGACCTTCTGGCTTCCATCATTCAAGCTGGCCACATCAATGGTCGGAAAACATTGATCCTCTCAGATCGGTTGAACCATCTCCAAACGCTCCTTAAACTCTCCAAGATTCCGTCCGGACAGGTCGGATTTGTAACAGGGGAACGCAAAGAAGGGCTGGACCGCAACACGCTGTTCGGAACCTATACATGTGCTGGGATTGGATTCGACAAACCCGATCTCGATACTGTGATTTTGGCGACTCCTCGCTCCGATGTGGAACAAGCTGTGGGCCGACTCCTTCGCAGATCTCCTGGAAAGCGGCGTCCAGTGATTGTCGATATTGTAGACGAATACTCCGACATGGCTAAACGGTACTGGGGGGCCAGAAAGAAATTTTACAGCAGAATGGAGGCTGAAATTGAACCATGGTGAACAAACGAAGGGCGTATTACGAATACTGGTATGCTGCTAACCGGGACCGCGTTCTTAAACAGAAGCGGGACTTCTACATTCAGAACACGGAGTACCGGCTCCGTGTTCTGTTAGGAAGGCGCCTAAACGCAGCGCTGGAGATGTTCAGAAGATTCATATCAGGCGGAACGATATACGTTCGCTCCTATGATCTATCAAGATTCATAGGAGCAGATACAAGACTAATCCCTGAACTTATCCCAGTAAAGTTGTATCTGAAACATCTAGCAACCTTCGTTTCGAGGGAGGGCAGCCGTGGCCGGAAGAAAAAGCGACATGACAAAGAAGGTGATCCAACCGAAGAAGGTTGAGATCGAGGACAAGCGGGCCAGCGTTTTTTACAAGCTCGGCGTGACCAAGTCCCTTGGGAACTACGAGACTGTCCGCATTGACTATGGAATCACGATGCCTTGTAAGGAGGCAGACATAGACAAAGTGACCAAACAGGTCGTTAAGAAAGTCTCTGACTTTGTCGCCAAAGAACTGAAGGGGTTGGGACATGACGCTTAGCGAGTATCTCTCCGCTTACCTAAAGCGTAAGAAGAACCTCAATATGAAGGTCGCTACAGCAACAGAGCTCCCGCAAATTCCTAAGATTCCAACAGGAATCTTCGTCTTCGATTATCTCACCGGAGGCGGGATTCCTGTTGGAAAAGTCACCGAGTTCCTCGGAGTCTATTCCTCAGGGAAGACGCTACTCAGCCTGGTTATTGCCGACGCCTTTATTCAACACACAGGCAAGGAAGTAGCATTCCTGGACTTTGAACAGTCTTTTGATAAAAAGTGGGCAGGAAAATTTGTCCGGGATTTGAACAAGCTTCTCGTTATCATACCGCCATATGGAGAAGCTGGCTTGGATATTCTACTGACCATGATCCAAGACAATGCCGCTCCTCTTTACATTGTGGACAGCATTGCAGCGATAACTCCAATTGCCGAAGATGAGGGTTCTGTAGAAGACATGCAGGTAGGCCTTCAAGCTCGACTAATGAGCAAGTTCTTTAGGAAGCTCTTTGCCGCAAAAGCAAAGCTTCCTGATGAAGCACAGCCTACACTTCTCATGTTGAACCAAGTGCGGTCCAAGATGAATGTCAGAGCTTTCGCCCCCACGACTTCCCCCGCTGGGGGGTTGGCTGCTGACTACTACGCCGCCTTGATTGTGAGACTTTATTCCAAGGAGTTTGTAAAAGAAGGGGAAGTCCCGATCCGACAAGTTTTTCAGATGACCGTTGAGAAGAACAAAACTGGTGGAGTCCCAAAGGTGAGCGGTGAATTTCAAATATGGCTCCTCGACAAGGACGGTTGTTCAGCTGGAGAACCTTACGAAGCAGCGACTCTAGCTAGAGTCGGCAAAGATGTTGGCCTACTGTGTAAAGATGGAAAAGCCTACTCTATTTGCGGAAAGTCCTTTACGACATTGGATGGAATTACGGAAGCTTTGAAGACTGATCGTGAGTTCAAGTCCGCTTTTAAAGAGGAGCTTTACAAATGCGTCTTCCATGCGAGGAGTGCGGAACTCTAGTAGAAGTCAGACTTAACAATCAAAAGTATCGACACTTCTTGCTCTCTGTCTGTTCCGAGGAGTGTCTGATCAAAGTTCTTACAAGGCACCCTGCTCAGCTTATAGCGCCTAATAATCAACCTCTTAGATTTCGGAGCAACCTGGAAGTCGAGTTTGCTCTGTGGCTGGAGCGACATGAAATCGATTTCATGTTTGAGCCGACCAGACTTCGACTTCGCAACGGGAGTATTTACATCCCAGACTTTTACATTCCAACTTTCGGGTATCTTGAGCTGAAGGGAGTATGGGAGCGCAGAGCATGGCAAAAGTTAAAGACAAGTATCGTCCAAAAGGGACAAGAGGGGTTGAATATGCCAAGCCTAAGATGGCTCCAGCAGGACTTGTTGAACTCGCTTGGGGTCATACCAAGAAACGGTTTCCAGACTTGGAGACCGACATTATCCGCAAACTTCACATTCTCGAAGAGTGCTTCAAATTCAAACAAAGGCAAGACTACGTTGTAAGATACTCTCACGTTGCGATGGCTCTAGACCTGCTCCACTACTACTTACGGGAGCTTGAGAGCCTTGTAGAGTATCGAATCCAATTTGACGGTCTTCAAATAAAGTATCTTATGGAAGCAGTAGACTTTTTGTCCAAGGCTTACCGCAGATTTGGAGAACCTAATTTCTCGTGGAGACTTGCATCCATTGATGAGTTTATAAAAGCTTTCGAAACTATCAAACCACCGGAGGTATCAAACGATGAGGGAATCGAAGACGGAATTGAAGAAGGAGGTGAAGAGGGAGAACTCGAAGAGATACATGGAGGGGTTGAGAATGAAGAAGAACCTCCTGAAGGTGACTTTTGAGGATCTGCACCAAGATCTCTTGAACGGATTCAAGCGCCTTCAGGTGGGAAAGCCAAGAACGGACTTAAACATACATGCATCCGATTTATACAGCTTCTGTCCAAGAAGATGGGCGATTGCGTACCAACACAAAGTCTCACCCAGAAATGTGCAGTTCGAAGGCAATTACCACCCTTCTCGAAAGATGACATTTCGGGCCGGAGAATTTTATGAAGAACTTGTCAGGGAAGCTCTACAGATTTCAAAGAGACTTGCAGGCATCTTCAAATGCCAATGCTGTGAGCACACATTCTTTGAACAAGGGCCCTGCCCGAAATGTGGAAAGGATACCTGGGAATACAGCCAGCTTGAGCTTGTCGTTCCGATTGCGAACGGAATTCGCGTCGAGGGACATATTGATATGGTCTACAAACACCCTAAGGGTGGGAATGTCATTGTAGAGTCCAAGATGATGGGAGTCCAGCCTGCACACCCACAAGAGAGCTATGACAGCCTGAATCGTCCAAAGACGATCCATCTCTACCAAGTTCAGACCTATTTGTGGCTGACGGCTCATGGAAAATATTACCTGGAATCCAAAGGTAAGTTAAACCCACTATTTGCAGCTATTGTTTATTTGTGTCGTTTGGAACGATTCGCCCCGTTCAAACTCTATGCTTTAGAAAAGGATAAACAGATCCAACTAGAGATAACTCGTAATGTTTCTGCATATAAACTCTTTTTAGAGAATGGTGCGAAAGAGCTTCCTCCTAGAGTATGTACCGCAAAGACGAACTTCCTAGCACATACTTACTGCCCCACATTTATACGGGAGATGTGTTTCAAGGAGTAAGCTATGGGATGCGAGGGCTGTCCTTTGCAAAGAAAGGGATTCGTGCGCAATCTAATCGTCAGGTCTCCGTTGGCGATTGTCGGGGAGGCCCCTGGCCGAGATGAAGTCAGAGTTGGCGCACCGTTTGTTGGACCTTCTGGTGCCGTTCTTCGACGGCTGTTTGAGATCTTCAAGATAAGGGGAAACGCGGTCTCTATCATCAACGCCATCCAGTGCTTCTTGCCGAATAAGGACTTGATCAAGAACGTTCGTTGTCATGACAGGTTATTTTCGGCGCTAGAGAAAGCATCCCCTAAAGTTGTCATCACCCTTGGCGAGACAGCCACGTCTGCCGTACTCAAGCGTAGGGAACCATTCTCGAAACTGCGCGGTAGTGTGTGGCCTCACGATCATGGATTCCAGGTTATCCCAACCTACCACCCCGCATATCTTTTGAGGAAAGGTTTAGGGATCTTTAACGGTCAAAATGCGCCTGAGGAGATTTCTGTCTTACAAGCATTTGAGTTGGCTGTAAATTTGCTAAAGGGAAATCCTATACATACCGAAGAGGATTTTGACGACAGCAAAGGAACAGCGGACGATGTTAGAGACCTGTTGCGTGCTAACTGCCTTGCTCTTGATACCGAGTATCGTGGGAATACATTGCTCTGTATTGGGTTCTCGGGATCGAAGGGAAAAGCGGCGGTCTTCACGCAAGAAGAAATACAACTGACAAAACCATTGCTTGAAAGCGACATTCCAAAGATTGTCGCTTTCAGGCCAGCGGATGAGTCCGTCCTTGCCGCCAATGGATTGTCATTGAAGGGTCCAATTTATGACGTTCTGACGATGGCCCATGTTCTAAACGAGAATCTTCCGAAGTATTCGCTTGAAGAAGTTTGTAATCTCTACACTCCATTCAAAGACATCAAGAAAGGAATAGACCGAAGCACTCTTGATGAGCTGCCTGAAGAGGATCTTATTGCCTACAACGGTAGAGACTGCAGAGCCACATTGTGGGCATTTGAAGCTATGCTTAAGGAGCTTCATGCACAACCATCACTTTTGGCGTATTATCATGGATTCGTCATGCCAGCGCAGGACATGTTCTCGCAGATGGTCCGAGTCGGACTTCCTGTCGACCTGAAAGAGCTTGTGAAATCTGAGAAAGAGCTTGTCTCGCTATCTTCCTTCTTACACAGAATATTAGTCAGAGAGATACCAAAGAGCCTTAAGGAGAAGTATGGACGAGACATCAATCTCGCCAGAAACTCCGTCGTCTCCGACTACCTCTTTAAGCATCCTGACGGCTTGAAACTTAAAGCAGAGCGTTTTACCGTCAAGACCAATGAACCGGCTTTAACTGAAGATCACCTGAAACAGTTCGCCAGCAAAGAGTGGGTTAAGCAATATCTTACATGGAAGAAGACTACCAAGCTGGTGGGGACTTACATCAAGAACATCTACGAGCATGTGCATCCAGACGGAAGACTCAGGCCGATCATTACATTCACGGCCACAGGAAGAACGGCTATGAGCCGTCCAAACTTGCAGAACATTCCAAAGCACTCTAACCTGGCTGGTTATATTCGCCGGACTTTCAGAGCGCCTGAGGGATACAGTTTTATCGCCGTGGACCTCAGCCAGTCAGAGATACGAATTATGGGTTGGTTGGCGAAAGAGAAGCGAATCCTTTCAGCGCTTCATGATGGCGTCGATCTTCATCGATTGACTGCTTCTATCGTTTCGGGCAAGCCTCAGAATGAGATCACAAAAGAAGAACGGTTCAAGGCGAAAGCTGTAAACTTCGGATTTCTTTACGGTATGAGCGCTAAGAAATTCCAGAGCTATGCTGCCGATGAATACGGTGTACATTATACACAAAAGGAAGCCGAAGAAGTCCGTGCACGTTTCTTTGAGGCTTACCCGGCTCTTCAGAAATTCCATCAAGAGTGTATCAATACAATCCACAAACAAGGATGGATTGCTCAACCTTTAGGCCGCCGCCGGAGACTTCCTGAAATCAACAGCGACGATCCAGCCGTGCGATCAAAGGCTGAACGGCAAGCGATTAACTTCCCCATTCAAGCTTTTTCAACTGACCTAGCTGTCATAGGCATGTTTTTGGCGACCCGCCAATCTGTGAAGATTTCACCTGTGCTTTTCATTCACGATGAAACAATCTTTCTCTGCAAGGATGAGGACATTCCAGAAGCTCTCGCAGAAATTACCAAAGCCATGACTCAGGACGCTGTCCAATACATCAAGGATACATTCAAGGTCAGCGTTGGGTACCCTGTAGAAGTCGAAGCAAAGGTAGGGAAATCGCTGGCAGAGATGAAGGAGGTGGATTATGGGGCGGTATGCTGTCAGACGTAAGTATGGCCCAAAAGTGCAGTGGAAGATTCGTTTGAAATGCACAAAAACTCAGCTGAGGACCTGTCTGTGTTGCGGAAACGAGTTTCCGTCCATTGGACCTGGAAACCGTATTTGCGAAGAGTGCAAAAAATCGAGTCGAGAAGACCACGTCTTAGGGCACCCTGAGATGCCGACATGAAATCGATTTCACAGGAGTGAGCTATGAGGGCCGAGAGAAACAGGGCACGGGGAAAGCAACATCAGCGGAAAGTAGCAGAAAAACTGAAAGGGTTGAACCTTGGAACTCTTGGTGGCGTGGACGTTCTTACCGATAAATTCGCCGTAGAATGTAAGTCTAGACAAAAATTCGTTGCGATTAATTGGTTTGAGCAGGCTGTGAAAAATGCAAATGGGAAGACTCCCATCGTTGTAATCCACATTGTCGGTAAGAGGTATGATAATGACTTCGTCATGATACGGATGAAGGATTTCCTAACACTCATAGAGAAAGGGGGTGGGAATGGAGTCGTTCGTCCTGAATGAGGACTATCCATGCAATTACTGTAGCCTAACAGAGACGTGTGAAGATCTGCATTGTACAGCATTCATCGACTACGTCAAGTATGGGTCGAAAGCCGTCGATCGGTACGTGTTCATCCCCGGGCATAAACCTGTGAGAAAGAGCGCTATCAGGTCAGCATTCAGAAAGGAGGCCGACAATGTTCAGCCACGATCTCTGGAAGAGGAAATACAAGAGCGAGTTGGATCTCTCTATAAACGACACCTTCGCAAGAGTAGCGAAAGCCATCGCCGAAACACCAGAAGAAGAACAAGCGTTCTTTGACTTGATGTCGAGCGGACGCTTCCTTCCTGGAGGAAGGATTCTTGCCTACGCCGGAACTGACGCGCATGAGGGCACCTTTATGAATTGCTACACAATGCAAGATCCAGAAGATGATTTGCAGGATATTATGAAGTGCCTGGCTAAGAGTGCGCGAACAATGCAGCTTGGTGGCGGTATCGGACTCAATTTCAGTAAGCTACGGCCGGAAGGGATGGAAGTTCGTGGAACAAAATCTGCGGCTTCAGGCCCTGTCAGTTTCATGGAGATGTGGAACGCCATGAGTCGGACCATCTCTGGGGTTGGGCAGCGAAAAGGGGCCATGATTGCTGTCCTCAATGTCGATCATCCTGACATCCTGAAATTCATTGAAGCCAAACGACAGAATAGTTCAGACCATCCTGTCCTGGAGAAATTCAACATCTCTGTGGGAATCACAGACGCATTCATGGGTGCTCTTACCAGAAATAACCGAAGCTGGACACTCAAGTTTAGGACAGAAGATGGAAGGGAGAAAATATCCCATACAGACGCCAAGCAAATCATGAAAGCTATTGTCGAGAGTGCGTACTATTCAGCTGAGCCTGGTGTTCTTTTTCTTGATACGATTAACCGCTCGAATAACTTGTATTACACAGGAGAGAAAATTACTGCCTGTAATCCATGTATAACAGCGGATACGTGGATCAAGACTGCCGAGGGATACTATCAGGTGAAGGACCTAATCGGCAAACAGTTTACCGCCGTTGTCGATGGACTGCAATGGCAGAGCGACAACAGAGGATTCTTCTGGACAGGGCTTAGAAAGGTCTATCGACTTGAGACGGATCTCGCTTCATTAGAAGCCACGGGAGATCACCTCATAGCCAAAGTCAACGATGACGGTAGCTGGGAGTGGGTAGAAGTTCTTCGTTTGAAGACAGGAGATAAGGTCCGATTACAGAATCACGGCGAGTACAGCAAGATGCCTTTTGCTCGTGTTAAAAATGTAATTCCGATCAGGAAGATGCCTGTATTTGATGTAAGCATTCCAGGTATCAACGCGTTTGACGCAAATGGGCTGTATATCCACAATTGCGGCGAGCTCCCTATGCCTCCATATGGAGTCTGCTGCCTAGGCTCCATAAACCTTCTGGCACATGTCCTTTATCCTTTCACGGAGAAGGCGCAAGTCGATGAGAAATTGCTTACACAAACCGTTCAAACCGCTGTCCGATTTCTGGACAGCGTCATTGATACGACCCCGTACCCACTTAAAGAACAAGCAACCGTAGCGCTCAAGACTCGTAGAATTGGATTAGGCTTCTTTGGACTAGGCTCAGCTTTTGCTGCTCTTGGAGTAAAGTATGGCTCCGACGCAAGCCTTGAAGTCCTAAGAAATATCATGAGTTTGATCAGAAACCAGGCTTACCTGACGAGTTCCAAGTTGGCTATGGAGAAAGGTACATTTCAGTTGTATGAAGCTGACTCGTTCTTACAGGCCCCGTTCGTTAAACGGCTTCCTGAGAACGTAAAGAGTGCCATAAAGAAAAACGGTATCCGCAATTCGCAGTTGCTTGCTGTTGCTCCCACAGGCTCCATCAGTCAGCTTGCCGGGAACTGTTCCTCAGGAATTGAACCTATCTTTGCGCTCTCGTATGAACGTATTGTTTACGGAGAATCAGTGCTCGTAGAGGATGCTGCGTGGAGACTCTATAAAGAATTGAACCCAAATGGGGAGAAGCCGGACTTCTTCGTGGAGGCGCACCAACTTCCTTGGCGGAAGCACATGGTTATCCAAGAAGTCTGTCAAGAATACGTGGACGGAGCTATTTCTAAAACCATAAATCTTCCTTCTGACATCTCACTTGACGAGCTTGAGGAGGTCTTTGTAGAAGCATGGAAAAGAGGTCTTAAGGGGTGCACCATTTATAGAGAAGGTTCTCTAGAAGGAGAGATTCTCCGCAAGCAACCACGGACCTCCCGAAAGCCGAAATATTCTGGGAGGCCTTATGCTTTAGACGGCGTCACTTACAAAGTGAAGCTGCCGCAAGCCAAACATGCTTTCTACCTGACATTTACCCATGATGGAAAGATGCCAGTAGAACTCTTTATCAATACAAACGATCCGTCAGTTCAGGAATGGACTCGTGCTATAGGACGACTCTCGTCTGCTGTCTTCAGAAATGTAAATGACCCAACTTTCCTCATCGAGGAGTTCAAGGGCATTTACGCTCCAAGCGGTTTCTGGTCCTCAGCACGGAAGAAGTATGTCCCCAGCCTTATGGCCGAATTCGGGGAGATCATGCAGGATTACTTCAGAAAACTTGGGCTAGTAACTGACCATAATGGCGAAAATGGAGGGGCCCATTTTGGATACTGCACAGCCTGTGGGCAGTATGGATTGGTATTAGAGGAAGGATGCGAGCGATGCGTTCTCTGTGGCTACAATAAGTGCGCATGAAATCGATTTCATGTCCGGGGGGCTAAGCCCCCCTTTTTAGTCTTCTTCGTCTTCCTCGTCTATAAAGTCAGCCCCAACGGCAAGCAACAACTTATCAGCTTTCCTGTTATCCATGACAGACCTGGCGATCGAATCAGGAGTGATTAACGGAATAGCTCCGCCATATTTAATCGCTTCAGAGTTATACGAATTCACCTTGATTATAATCTCGCCCCAATCCTCTGGATCACGGACTTTGAACATCGTGTAAATCTTAGAGCGTTTGGCAGCAAAGTAGGATTCTGTCGTCTTGGTGATGTCGTAAATATCCCCAACCTGCGCCTGAGTTACTGGAATAAACCCAAATAGCGTCAGGAACTTCTCCCAATTGCTAAGCTGCACCGGATTCCCTGACTCATCCAGAAGCGGCTTTCCATAAATCGTCTTCAGCGGTTCGCCAGAAAGATACCGAATCCCTTTAAGCGCAGCACTAATTCCAGCAGGCAGGAGTTCTTCAAACATCCGCTCATATTGTCCGGTATCGAAGGCCAGCTTCGCTCGTTCGAACGCTCTTGTTTTCCCGTACGGAGCACCAAGTAGAGCATCTAAGGCACTTGCCATTGTCAGGTCTCTTGGAATGAGGTTCAATGCAATAGATCCAGTAAGGCTGATCCCAAATGGGCTGAATAAGCCGTGTCCAAGCAAATTGTAGGTGAACGTATTTGGCGACGCTTTTGCCAGCTCTTGCTTCAAGGAGATTCCAAACAGCTTCGCTAGAAGCTCTGCAAGTTCCCACAGCGGATTTGCAAAAAGCCCTCCCAGTGCCGTCATATAAAAGAGCGACATAAATGCCTTATCAGCATAAGTCGTTCCGTGGGTGTTCTTTGCATTCCTGTAAAGCCAGCCAAGATAGTTCAGCACAAATCCTTTCAGCACGCCAATGGATCTGAAGAAGGCCGATGAAGCTGAGCTTCCAAGCATCATCAGCGGTTTATGGGTCTTTGAATATTCGAAGTAGGCATTCTTCACGTGTTTCCCGGCAAACTCGATGGCCTCCCCATGAGACAAGCCCTGCTGTCGAGCCAGTCGATAACCTGAGAGGAATCCAACCTTTCTGGAAAATTCCTCACTCAGTCGAAATAGGACCAGCATCTTGGAAAGCGCTGGACGTAGATATTTCCCCGCCGTATCATACGCTTCCTGCATGACAGACTCAAAATACTCAGCTCGCGCCGCACCTTCAGCAATTCCACGATCAAGTGCGGCTAGTTCATCCTTGGTGAGATTCTTAGCCAATAAATCTCTCGCCGCGGAGGAGTAAATTGAGATAGCTTTGGCCTGCCTTGGAGCCAACTTCTCAAAAGCTCGTTTCACAGATCGGCCAGACTTGTGATACGCACGCATTGCCAAATCATTGGCTCCGACGAAAGCAGCCAATTCAGGAACTCCAGTAGCAAGCATCTGTGTGAGGTTTATCGCAGCGCTTGAAACCTTAAACCCAAGATAGAGGCCTGTCATGGCTAGAGACATCTTGTTAATAGCACGAAGGCCTTCAGAGTAAGGTGCAAAGACAGAAGTCACGTACTTCCTAAACCAATCGTAAAATCTCTCGTCTCTTTGCAGATGCTCTCTAAGCCTGGAATCGCTGTATGCTTGATAGTGTAATTCTGCAAAGACATGGGCCCGGCCTAGATAACGTGCGTCTTGTCCGATGTACCGCACCAACACTTCTTTCGGATCTTCTTTGAACCCGGCGATTGCACGAATTTCTTTATCCACTTGCTTCAAAGAGTCAGATTCTATCTCAAAGTCGAGAATCTGGTTTCCTAAATCGGTTCGACGAATGAACCGAGATTTGGCAAAGGATTGCTGCTTGTAAACATTCTTGATTTCTTCAGTAACAAACCTTCGGAAAGCCTCAAACTGCTCCCTCTTGTCCTCGTCTTTTACATTCTGCCGTACCCGATCAAGGAGCTCGCCGATCTTTCGCATGATCTGCGCAGCTGGCATACCTTCGAAGAAATCATTTGGAATTCTGTTGATAATGGAATTCACGATAACGGCTTTGGAATTTATCTTCGAGAGCCGAGCATACCCTTTATCATCGTCTTGAAGGGTATGGATCATGTTCTCGTTCGGGATAACAACAATATCAGCTTCTGCTATTTTATTGAGAAGGACTTCACCTGGAGACCCTCCACCGGCAATCCGATCGGCCACCTCCCGTGGAACTCTGTAAATCTTTACTTTGGAGGTATCCCCGCCATATTTCGCTTTCGCAACCTGTTTAGTCGTCCATTGCAGCGCCTTTTTCTCCATGACGATAGAATCGTATTCCTGCTTTGAATCCAATCCGGGTTCTGTAATCCACGAGGCTATTGAATGGAGCACAGGCCTACCAAGCTTGGTTCGTGTCTCTCCAGTTTCTTGGTCTGTATCAGAATACTGCACTCGCATAGGCAGCCATACAGCCACTTTCTTCTTCCCATTGGGCCGAAGGAATGGAAAATAAGTTGTGCCTTTGTGCCGCTCCAATTCCCGAATGGTATCCAATAGGTCCGGAATGGTTCTCAACACGAATTGACCAAAAGCTTTCTGCGTGCCCTCGTCATATTTACGATATACCTTGTAAATCTCAGGATACTTATCCTTGAGGATGTCTTCCAATTTATTCTCTTTTAGCACAAAATACGGCTTTCCATCATCGTCTTTCTTCTCCGTCAGACCCTTCCTTAGATCTTTAACGATTGCATACCCCTTTCTCGCTAACGCTTCACGGACCGCGTCGCTAAGTGCTGGAGGCAGCTTATAAGAAGGAAGCCCGTAAGAGAACATGGTCGTGGTAACAGTATCTATATGCCGATCCAATTGATACTGCATAGCCCTGACCCAGTTGTAGTAAAACTGGATCGTCTCGTCCGAGGCACCGTATTCATTTCGGAGTGTTTCTACATCATAGATCATCTCGTCCATGGACGCATCCAGCAGAATCTGCTGAAGCTTTTTGTATTGTACTGGATCTCTCCTAATATACTCCCTGAAGTCATCAAACCAGGACCCTATGGCTTCTGAGACCATTGAATGGGCAATCTTGTCGGACTGTCCGAAGATCTCAACGATTTCCCTGACATGGTCCGGCCCCCAGTAACCACTAAGGACGTGGAGGAGTTTATGTTCGGTGGCTGACATTTTCCCCCACTTCTTCACATTTCTGAAAGCCTGAATGATGTCCCGAGCGATCTCCCTCCGGTCACGAGGTTGTTTTAGGATCTCACGTCCAAGCTCTACCGCCAAATCCATGGCGACTTTATTAGTGTTGACTTGACGTGCCGGAGCTTTTGCATATTTTCCTTCGACTACACTTCTGATAAAGTCCGTGGGAGAGATGAAGCCATCTCCTCGAATAGCGTGGTAAACTTTCTCTAACGCTATTTTTATCTTATCGAACCACTTCTTGACTTTGCCCCAAACTGGGTTGAATGCGTCACCTCTAGTAAGAATGTAATCCGCGACCCGGTCTGCAAAGTTCTCACGCCAGTCTTTACCGCCTTTTTCGGTGAAGAGATGTGAAATCGATTTCAGGTCTGTGTCTGGAATTTTCCCACTATTTACCAGCACTTCAGTAATTTCATGAAGCGCCGTGCGCGCCATATCACTCGGGCGACCAGCTGCCAGATAGACGGCGTGCGTCATCTTATCCGCAGTAATGGTCGCGCCGAGCATCTGCTTCATGGCATCCTCAAGAGTTGTAGCCTCGCGATCAATGCCATGTCTTGCAAAAGCAGCCCACAGCTCATCGTCCGTGACTCCGTTTTCCCGCATCACTCGAAGAGTCTCTTTTGGATCAATGACCGTAAACGTAACTCCGAGCTCATCGCCAAGGATCGTCTCGGCATAGGTATATGCATGCTCCAACGGATTGGTCTTGAAGTGCTGGGTTTCCTGAACGGCTAACGGAGAGAAGTATTCTTTCAGCCACCTCACTGGAGCGAGCCGTTCCACAGCTGCCGTTGCTGAATGAAGAGGGGCAACCTGGAAGGCGAGTTTTCCATGATCATCCTGATAGGCCCCCATCTTCCCAAGCATCTCGAACCGCTTGTCCTCATATTGTTTGAGGAGTTCAGGTTTGGAAGCTGATCGAAGCGTTTGCCTAAACTCCTCTTTAAAGAATGCTTCAGATTCCTTTGGCAGCCCGAGACGAGAGAAGAATGTAGAATATCCTATGGACACCCCTCTCGTGTTTGGTGTTGCTATTTTGATAAGATCGTCAGTAAGGCCCTCAGCTTTCAGAACGAACTCGGAAAAAATATCGGATGTCATCCTTCTGAAGACTGTCGTCATCAACAGACGCTGTGGAACTGAGAGGTCCTTCCAGTCCTTACTAATCGTCCTGACGATCCGATTAGATAGAGGCATAAGATTAGGATTGCCGCCAATCTCGCTGATAAGAAATCGAGCAATCTCATTGCGAACGACGGCATCCCCCTCAATAAGTCCTCTCTGCCGCCTAGAAACGGCTTTATTGAAGAGCTCCGTGTAGTCCTTAAAGAATTTTTCGACCTTGTCGATCGTCCCAAGAATTGCCTTGTCTGTAATCCGGCTCCGATCAAAGCCTAGAGTAACAAGACGGTTTCCTTTCACAACGACATATTGCGGAGTTCCTGTCATATCTGGAACTTGAATCAGCGCACGTGCCATTCCCACAAGGGATACAGGCGGGTCAGACACTCTTTCAGCAGCAAGCCACTCCAAGAATTGGGTAGCAACTTCACCAGGATTCTCCGAGAATTCACGTGCTCGCTGAAGAATGGCATGAGCAGGATTTCCCAACAGCTCAAAAAGTGCCTTCCCGTACCAGAATCGGAGCTTAACAAATTGCGAACCTATACTCTCGGTAGTTCCAATGTCCTGTCTTCCTCGATAGACACTGAGTCCCATTCTGGACAGGATCTCTTTCTCTTCCCCAGTCTCTTTCTCCTCCTTTTCAGGCTTCTCGACTACTTTCGTAGGACCGAGCTCTGCCCGCGCGAATGGCGGGAAGACCAGTTTGTTGGCTTCCAACAAAGTCCGGCCAAGATCACTAATCTCGAATCCTTTGATCTTAGTTGTGTCTGGGAATATCTTCTGTAGAGCTTTAAGGTCTCCATCCAGAAACTTCTCGAAATTGTCGAGGAATGTCTCGACTTCTTCATGCCACTCCGTCACCTTTTTAAGGATCTCAGACGCATTGTTTACAGACAACTGAAGACTTTTGAGCTTGGAAAGGTTTTTACCAACTTCTCCTGTTCTGAGATTTTTGGACGTTCGCTGTCGGAGAGCGTCTCGCATCTCTTCAATTACGGTCTCGTCCAGAAACTCAAAATTGACAACCTTCCTTCGAAGCTTCTCGGCTAGAGACTCGACAGCACCGAAATAGCCAATGGCTTTCTTAATATCATTTAGTGTTAAATCTTGTGCCAAGTCCTTAACATCACGAAGCCTGACCTCCGAGAAGTCTCTCTTTGGATATTTCAGCTCCAGGGCCTTTGCTAGAATGACTTTCGAAGCGGAATTAGGCGGCATTTTGGCCAAGTTATTACCATCAGGCATCATCCCAGCAGAAGCGTATTTGAACGGCAGGGGGTTATCCAAAAGTTTAGAAGCCTGCTCGAGAATTTTCTCTGGGATCACTTTCTTTGAGAGTTCATATGAGTGGAGAAGACCTCTGGCCGCATCTCTAAGTCCTTGTTTGACAAGCTGCCCCCTTGTTTCGGCGGGACTGACAATGCCGATCCCTATAGCGTTAGCCACTTCTTCAAAAGTCGGCTGCAGCTTCTTGAGTATTCCATACTCAGCAGCGAAATTTTTGAGCTTAAGATAAGCCTCCTCTGTTTTAGTCTTCGCAGCTTTTAAGGATTGTTGCAGCTCCTCTCGTTTCTTTCTCAGTGCTTCGACTTCAGTAGCCGCTTTCTTCGCTTCCTCATCTTCTGTGGCCATAGCGAGGTTTATAGATTCCTTCTGAAATTTCTCGTCTATGTCTTTCAGCTCAACCTGATACTTGTTCAGCTCCCCCGCAGCTTCGACAAGCGCGTCAAGACGGGATTGTGCCTCCTTCCTCCAGGGACTCTTCTCGTCTATAGTCCCAAACAACTCTTTTTGTGTCGTATCCAGGGATTTGGCGACGTGTTTACTGAGTCGAGTGACTCGCTCGGCCAGCGGAATAAATTCTTCACCTGTTTTTGGAATCCGTACTTTAGGGGCACTAAACTTGTTGATGTCTTCAGATACGACTCTCCTGAGTTTCTCTACTTCTTTTATAGCTTTATCCAGATCTTCTGGAATTTCCGTCGCTTCGCCTTCAGCTTTCAGCCACTCGGAGAGAAGCTTACGAGCTTTTGTAGAAGCCTTCTGCAGGGCTGAAAGATGGTAACGTGGAGCGGAAGTCTCTCGAACCCCTTCGAACCCAGCAATGTATTTTTTCAACTCTTTCTCAAACTCTGCCTCCGTTCCGAGGATTGTTCCAAGCTTCGGATACTTTGTTTTGATCAGCCTTGCCCGTTCCAGTCGGACTCCTGGAGCAATCTCAGCAGATCGAAGCGGTTTAGAAGGCGGAGCTTCTCTAGTGATCATCCGACCATAAGCAGCTACAGCTCTTTCCGCTACAGGCGATCCCGCCTTCAGAACTGTAAGGAGTTGGTTGAAGGAAATCTCCCCAGCCGGAGGATTCGTTTTTAGATTTGCTAGGACTTCAGACACTGCCGGAAGACGGTCTGGTGGGACTTTATTTAACCAATCTGTGGTTTGTGTCGTTATTCGATCGATATATTGTGGGATCGTTTCAGACAACGTTCTCTTAGGAAAAGCGGACTCCTTCCCGATTACCTTGGCTATCTTGGATTCGATTTCCTTAGTCGTTGTCCGATGTGCTCTGAGCCACGTTCTAAAAACCGTAGCTTTCTCAGAAGTAAGCTTAAAAGTAGGGTCTCCAAGCGTGGCAGCCAACGTACGTTCCATCGCTTCTCTGACAGGAGTGCGGACCAGCTTACCTTCACCGATTGAAGTCGATTCCTCCTCAATCTTCATTGGATCACTCAATAGGATGTTCAGCGGCGGCGGTTTTACTTTCCTGGCCGCATCCTGTTTACCCATAAACCCAGCTCTAACAAGTGCTTTATAGGCTTCTTTGTGTAACGCTTCCCTCGTAGCTTTCGGAATTTTCTTAGCCCTAGTCTCAGGAATCTTAGTAGCTATCTGAACTTCCTTGGCTTGAGGAAGTTCCTCTATTTTAGGAACTTTCCTTGGAGCTGGCTTCACGCCTTCCGTCTCTGGAGCCTTCTTCGGAGCTATCTTATCAAGCTTAGTTCTGATGCTCTCTTCTATCTTTTCCCACTTCTCAGTAAGCCCCTTTAAGGCCTCTTCTGGAGAAGGCACAGCTTCTTGAGCCTTTACCAAAGGAACTTTTCCTTCTTTGAAGTCGCGGAAGAGTTCGTAATGCTTTGGATGATCTTGGGGGATAATTCCTTCCTCTCGCAGAATCTTCGGAAGTCCTAAAAGCTCCTCAGCTTCTTTTTCAGTAATGCGGCTGGATTTCTCAATAACCTTGGTGATGTAGTCCTCAGGTGCCGTCTGGACCTTGCGTGGCGGCAAGTCTAAATGAGGAGCGATCTCCTTCATTCGACGTTGAAGCTCGGCCGTAATGTTGGCTTCTACGTCTCCCCACCTTCGAAGGGATTCCAGCATCTCAGAAGTAGGTTTGAACTTCTTGTTTTTCACCCCGCGGCGTATTTCCGCAGTCAGCTCTTCGTCTGATTTCCCGGCATATGGATTCTCAGGTTTTGCTTCAGTAGCCTGAGGCCTCAATTCGGCTTCCTGGGCTTCTTGCGTTGGAACAACCTCCGGCTGGACGACTTGAGTTTCCGGCACAATTTCTGGAGCAGTGACCTCTTCTTGTGTTGGGAGGGCCTTCTTCTTCTGGCCTCTCTGTTTCTTCGGCTTTACCTCGACTTCCGGCTGCTCCTCGACTTGGAAACTCTCCTGCACTGCTTTTTCAGCTGAATAAGCGTGGAGCTTATCAAACAGAACTGTCACCGATGGTTGGGCCTGTTTGGCAATACTATCGATGAGTTCTGGACGTTTATCCAAAAGCACGTCCCGCACCAACCCGATTACGTTGCTTGTTCTGTGCGCTTCCGGTAGCCACTCAGTAGCCTCGTCAGCTAGTCTTTCTAAATAATCCTCTATATCTTCCTTTGGTTTCCTAGATGGAAGCTCATATGATTCCGGATCGACAGTTCTGGAGAGCTCCCGTTTGATCGCAGTCGTAAGTCGCTTCTCATGGAGCACCCAAGCGTCTGCAAAATCGGCCAGCTCTGCCCCAAGCTGCTCCGGAGGAAGGCCGAACTCAGAGGACAAAGCCTCAAGAACCTCTCCCTCCTCCATCAACCTTGTGGCTTCGTCTTCTTTCTCTGGATCCAAAAGGATCTCCATGAACCCTTCATAAGTAAGCGGCTTGGGTTCCTCTGCTTGAATAGACTCCTTCTCAAGAGTTGGAATAGCAGCGGATGGAGGAACTATTTCTTTGGCAACTTCTGGTTGGACTGGAAGCGGCTTTTCCAGCGTCTTTTCTACTACATCTCTATACATAAGCTGGTCTGGGACTTCGCCCCTTCGGTACACCGACGCATAAGCATTGGTGATCCCAGCCATGAGTGCTCCTTGGGCAGCTCCCATCCCTCCTTCAGCGAGCGCCGTCTTGACCGCTTCCGCAAATGGGCGCTCATACACCCACGATTCCCGAATGAGTGATTCAAGGAATGACTGCCCAAACTCTGTGGAAGCTTCAACCATAAGCGGTGAAGTAATACCTAGGAGTTTACCTGTTGCTCCCTTGAGGAGGGCATCTTTTACAGGAGCTCCTTCAACAACCCGTTGCAGGGATTTGAAGAGTATACGTTCACCTACCGCTTCCCCTAGTCCTTCTACAAGGCCTGAAGCTACGGCAGGCGGTAGGGCAGATAGGAAACTCTTTCCAGCAGCGCGTGCATCTTCGTAAGTTTCTCTGGCTTCCCCGAGCCCAAAGATTGTCGGGGCCCCAACAAGCGCAGCTTTGATTGCCTTTTCAGGGGCAGTTCCGATAAGTCGAAGACCCTTATAAATTCCTAACGGATAGCCTACACTAGGCCCAATACTGGAAATAGCCCCGCTTATAATCTCCCCCGGAAGCGTCTCAGGCTTTCCATAGACTTGTTCAATCCGCTTCTGCCAACTTTCACCGAATTCAGCGAGAGGTTTTCCTACCCAAGCCGTCGGTCCTGGAATTGCCTGAAGCGCCTTTCCAAGAATCGTCGCAGCTTGTGGATACATGCTTGCCGCGCCATGGAGCGCGGCTTTGGGAATGTCGGTAAAGTAACTTACTTCCTTGGGAGTTTGTTCTTCCGCCATCATCTACTTCTCCCTAATCAACCGGAATAGCTAACTGTTTCACCTGCTCTTTCGCACCGGGAATCATTGACAAATATTGAGCAGCTCTAGCCATTTTATAGAGCGTGTCAGCCTGAGCCTGCTGCGCCTGGAATTGAGCCAGCGCTTGTTGCCGCTGTACAGTCTCCATGAAATCTCCCATTTTCGCAAATCGATCTGAGAGCTGAAGCCCTAAACTCAGGAGCGAATTTAGACTTTCCATATCCAAAGTGTCTTTGTGCTTGGCAATGGTTCTGCCAAGCAATTGAAGCGCTCGCAGAGACTGAACATGGAATGGATTTAGCCGTGGCTGCTCAACTTCTGGCGGTTGCTCCACTTGAACTGGAGCAGCTTGTGGTTTTTCTGCCTCTTCTTTTCCAGCAAATAACGGATAAATGGAGAGTGCAGCTGTCAAGGGAAGTCCGTATTTACCTATTTTCCGCAGAATAGTCGAGGCTTTCCCCAAGGTTCCAGGCAACTTCGAGCTTGCCTTAGCAACAGTTCCAGCTTCTTCAGCCGCAGCTGCTGTCGGGCCCTTACCAACCATGTTAAGGTATTTCTGGAGATACTCCGCAGAGCTTGAAGAAGGAGATGACGTCATTTTCTTAGATACTTCTGTCACAGCTGAGTGGGGTAGCGCTGCAGGAGCCGTCATTAGTGCCGAAGCCAAACTGGCTCCGGCCTTCTTAAGAAGCTCTGGAGTCAATAGTGGAAGATTTCGAGCTCCTTTAATCACGTTAGTTACTGTAGAAGGTGGAATTGCCGGGCCGCCTATAGCTCCTCCAACTCCTCCAAGGTCTGTCATCCCTAGTATACGTTCTATTGAGGCCATCGTTACGCTCCTCGTAAAGGTGAAATCGATTTCAGGCCTATTACCATCCACCCCCTCCACCAAATACAGACGAATTTCCAAGAGCAGCCGTTTCGGTCAGTATTCTACGAAGTTCTTCTATTTCTGGAGATTCTCCAGTGATTTGTTCTAGTATGGAACGCCCTTCTTTTTTCTGGGCTGCCAACTGACGCTCTTCTTCCTCAGTGGTCAGGAAATCTCCAAATTCTTCAAGTAGGCCTGATTCTAGTCCAGAGAGGAATTCATTGAAAGCTTCAGTCCCGATGCCCGGGGCTAATTTACGCGCCGTTTGTAGCGCATGCATCGTAGAAGATAGGAACGAGGCAATCCCAGGCGCAGCCGTTCCTAGTGCTTGGTAGGGGGCCAAGGCGTATTGCCTTTCCTCAGCCGAAGCATGGTAGGCCGCTGTAGGATCCATGGCATAGTGAGCAAGCGACACCAACGGACCAAGAGCACTAGCCATCGCACGCTTTCGTCCAGCGTAGAAATCGGGTCTCATCATCTCCGACATAACGGTATCCATCCAGGACATAGCCTTGCTAAGCATTTTATTCCTCTCGGCAGAGTAGAGAGGAATCGCTACTGGAGGCGTTGTCGGAATGCCAGTAGGTTTAAAAGTACTGATATTTGGAATGTTTATAGCAGACGAGACACCGTGAGTTTCCGGAGAAATCTTATACGTCACACCAGCCTCAGGTTTTGGAGGTGGCGGCTGAGGAAGGGCCCCTTCTTGCACTCGCTTCTTGATGTCGTCGATGGAATATACCGGCATACGCTCCTCCTTAATGCTCATAAATGTGCTGTTCGGCAGTCGAATGGCTGACACTGTCAGCAAACGAATAAGAGTTGGAGTAAGCTTTGGACATTCCTATGTGGAAAGCCTGCATACCAGCAGAGCCTAGAGCAGCCATAAATTGGGATCCCTTGGAAGCCGCTTCTATAGCAACCGAGGACACTTTCACAAGCGCCTCCAAATTCCATTTGGCAACGTCCATCGCTTGTCTGATATTTTGTTCATTCGTCGTTTGAATAATTCTAGCTCGCTCCAATTCATACTGGAGTTTCTTGAAGAAAGTGTCCAGTTTTAACTGATAGTCCCTAAGATACCAATCACTAACTGCTAAAGCTGTCTTATTAGCTTCAAGCTTAACTTGAGCTTCTGTCTGTTTCGCCCGAAGCCTAGCTTCGTATTGGCGAATATACGACTCATTTCTCTGAAATACTGCGTTAGCCGCAGCAGTATGGGCTTCCACCGCGACCCGTTTCGCAGAAACCAGAGCTTCGTACGCCTTAACTCTTTCGGCATACATCTTGATTGGAGCCTGCCTACCTTCTAGCTGCGCTTTATAAAGTTCAAACTCTAACTGTTTCGCTCTCAATTGAGTTGTGAAAAGCTCTAAGTTTCCTTTGAAGACTTCTAACTTAGCACGCTGATTTTCGAATTTGATACGCGTGCTATCAAGAAGCGCTTTGTAAATTTCAATATTGAGTTCCGTTCCATGCAAGAGTCCAAGATACTCATCAATGTACTGCTTTCTCACTTCTGCGGATAGCCGAGCTTTCTCTATTCGTGTCTTGTAAACTTCAAGCTGAGCCAGATCAGCTTTAAGATTCTCTGCATAAGTTGCCAAAGCTACTTTGTGCTTCTCTAGTGAAAAGTTATGAATTTCGATCTGAGATTTCAGAATCGAGAGCGCTGCATTCAATTGAGCTTCCTGGGCCCTAAAAGTTAACTCCGCCAATTTCTCAAAATGGGCGATTAACATACCCTCAACTTGTTGTGAGATCTGAAGCGAAGTCCGAATGTTTTCTTGTTCAAGCTTGGCTTGCTCAACAGCAATCTGTCTGGAAGTATCCAGGCGCTGCCAACTCCACTTTTGAAGAATGTCTTGTGTGGCAGCAACCACGACTCCGGCTGGAAGCTTAAATCCACGTGCTGCCCAAGTAGCCAACATAGCATTGACGGCTTCATCCCTTACTTGAACACTCCGCTCGGTTTCACGATCGAAGATAGCACGTTCTACTTCAGACGGTAGGCCAGTTCCCCCTACAGTTATATTCTTGTAGAGCTTGTCTCGGAGTGCCGAAAGCAAGAAGCTCTCGTAAGCTTCTGGAGTTTCGAAAGTAGGGATTTGTGGGGGCACAATGTCCGGAAGCTCAGGCATTGGAACGTCAAATTTTGGGAGAGACAGTATCAAGTCTTCGGGCAATTGAAGCTCAGGCAGCTTTGGAGGATCTGGAAGATCAAACTCAGGGTCTGACGGAAGCTGCACTTCCTCAATATTAGGAGCCTCCGGCGCTATCCCCGAAAAAGGCTTGGGCTCTGAAGGAGTAGAAAATGAGGGAGCAGATTCCGTGAACGTTGGAATTTCTATTGCCGGAATGTAAGGCTCTCTAACGGTAAAATCAGCAGGATCAGTCCATCCAATTGGCTGCATTTCAGGAGGGTAGTCAGGCTTAAATTTGCTATCCAGCGGTGTCGGGTCTACCCAGTTTGTTAGAGATATCGACAAAAATTTAGGAGTGACATACGGTAACACCTTCATTTGTGAAATGTATTGGTGCATGTCATTAGCAAAAGACTCTACCTCCCTAGCAGAGTCTTCAATGTTCTGCTTAATCAGCGCAAACGATTCCTCAACCGGAATATTTCCAATGCCGCTACCACCGGAATAGCTTACAACAACCCCCATACTCACCTCCTACGAATCTGTCGTCTGTCTATGAAGACAGTAATAGCGTGAATCGTTGCTCCTATAGCTGAAACCGTAGTTACATACATCCTTCCTTTGAACCCTCTCCCAAATCGGACAATCTGCTCAGACAATACGGAAGTCTTTCGGATTGGATAAGTGTAGTCTTCATTCAATTCTGTTACGATTCTAATCTCCCCACCTTGCGGGAAAACACCCAACAAGATTGCGTGGGAGAGGTAATCAACAACCTGCGTGCGAAGATCTATCGTTGGAAGGACGATGACTTGCGCTCCAACATCAGTTGTTTGGGAGTATACTCCCTCCGATGTTGCCACAAGGAGCCGTCCCTCTGCAACAGCCAATGACACAGGAGATGTTATAGGAACCCTGGAGACTCCCATATTAGCAAGTTGCACAGCAAAAAGGTTCGCAGTTGGAGCGCCCCCAGCCCTCGTAATCTCTATAGTAGCCATAATGTGTGGAGGTTCGCCCAGAACAATGGCTACTGGAGGCTCGGTAAGCTGGAGATTGGTTCTGACCACAAGATTTGGTATAAATGTCGTGACTTGCAGAAAAGTCTCAAGTACTGCTCCAGCTGCCGTAAGAATAATTGGAGACACTACAACTTCCAGAAAGCCGTCACTTCCTGAACTGGTATTTCCACTAGCAGTTGCTCGTAGTGCCTTTAAACTAAATATGCCAGAAGCTCTCGCCGTCCATATCGTCTCAAATGAGAATTCAGCTTCAGGCATAGACATATCTAAACTTGCAGGAGCAACGCTTGAAACTTCTCCACTTGCGTAAAGTCCAAGCAATGGAAGGTTTAGAGCGCTCCACAGAGTCCAAGCTTGAAGAGCAATATTTCCTGGAAATCCGATGTGCAGTTCAGTCTCGACTCTACCTACTTGGTATACATCTGCTGTAAATTCCACAAAGAGAGGATCCAGCTGAATCCTGGAGACAACCACAGTTGTGAGTTCTGTAGAAGCACTTCCTGTGACAGGAGTAAGGCGGACATGAGCTTGAGTCCTCCACTCCATTTCAGAAGGCATTCCTATAGAAAGCGTAATCTTCGGAGGAGAAATAAAGATACGCGTCGAAACACTAAGAAAAAGGCTAGTAAGAATTCCAAATTGAAATTGTGTGGTACTGAAAGCAATTGTTCCGTCGACATTTGGATTTGCGGCAACCACATCCGCAGCAATTGCTATCTGAGGAAGCTGCAATGCGACATCCCCGTCGACGTTAATGGATCCTCCTCCTTCTACATGACTAAGAAATTCAGGAATTGGGAGCTCGATATTTACTGGGCCTGCCTCGACGATTTCCGAGCTGAAGGCGTATACTGTTACCTGCGGGAGTCCTGGAGTGCAGGTAGCATGATGCACGTAGATCGTCTGTGTGTAGAAAGAAGACTCTGGGCCGTATATCGAAATGACAAGTCTGTAAGTCTCTCCTTGAGGCGGGCCGTATAAGTCTGCATAATAAGGAGCAGGACTCCCAGGACTCGACGGATGAATCCAAACAAATCCTATAGTCTGGTTTTGGAATGTATAGTGTGCAACCTGCCCATAGTTAAGTATACCGACGAAGTCTATCCACAGAGTAAATTGATAGCCTACATTAATGTTTTTCCCAAGATCAAGCCTGTGAATACCTAATTCAACATCATGAGACGAGCCGTAGGGAGTTTTTGCGTATGGAGTAGCTCCTAACATTCCATTACCTCGGCTTCATAAGGAGGGTTTCTCCATCAGTAGCCCGATGCATTAAAAGAAACGGCGAGGCCCCAACAAGCGTGTCAATGGAGAGCCAAGAATTATCAACACTTTCTGAAGTCCCGGAAAAGAGTCTGATTCGAGTTGTCTGTGAGGAAGCATTCTTTGTCCAATAATACCCGTGTGTCCACGCAATCCAGGGATCATCAGTAGCTTTTACTGCTGAGGAGACTTCGGTAAATGTCGTTTCCCCTGGAACGATGCGGATTAGCTTCCGTGTACCTGAAACATTAGCCAATGAATACAGGAAACCATTCCATACGAAAGGCTTCCCAAGAAAACCTACTATTCCTGAGACGGTATATTCAGTTACAGAAGATTCCTGTATCTTGAAATACTTATTCAATCCCCCAATCGTTACGAGAATCGAATCTCCTGTCAGACGTGTTGATCCAGCAATTGTATAAGTCGATGTCGATAGGGAACCATTAGTAATATACTCTACATTGGGAAGTCCGTTCTGATCTTCCTCAGGATCCACAGAGTGCACTTCGTAATATTCATCAGACGAATGCACGAATAAGAAAGCCTTAGTAAGCGTTGCTGCCATAGACACATTACCTGCAGACGCCTGGTAAACAGTGTCTGGAGAGATCGCTAATTCTCCTGTATGTTGCTCCAGCCTGCAAACTTTGATATCTTGTGTAGATTGATTGATCTTGAGAAACATAAGATCCCGGGATTCTCCAGCATAGCACAGATTAGAGAATCGCCATCCATTGGAATAGTCCGTGTTTGGAAACCAATTCACATTATCTGATAACAAATCGATTCCAAGAATGCCGTCTGGACCGGAGGAAGCCGAAGCATCCGCAACGCAATAGATATACCTCCCTGTAAAGACAGCTTCCTTGAGGTTGTAATAACCAGAAATCTTCAGCTGTTGCCTTCCAGGAATCCCAAACAACGTCATTGTAATTCGTGGGTCCATGCCCAAACTTACTTTAGCCATCATTACCAATGCGTTCTGGATTTCCTCAAGCGTTCCAGCTGTCAGAGCTACCATTAGTTTTGAATCGTATCCCTTAGGAGAAGGAACCGTTCCCTCCATTCCTCGTCTAATTTTGATGGCACTTTGGGACGGATATACCTTGACACATTCGACAATTTCAACGTTAGGGTCTTCCCACGGATTGGGATATGAGGATGCATTCCACCATACCGCCCTGAACGGAGCCTGTTGCGGAAGTTTGTCAAAATTATCGTAGATATAGAGAACTGTCGTTGTCGAAGAAATATTCCCCTGTAGTGGAATAACAACATTGTTTGCAGCTGCAGGAATTTTAAGCGACATAATCCCCTCCAAGCGGATAAGGCAAAAAGAGTCTCATGGATGTACTAACACCAAAGAACGGACCCATAGCAGCTATCGGACGTCCAGCCGGACCGTCTTCAGGTCCTATAACTCCTGTTACAGGATCCAGCCTTTTAAGCATTCCCTCATTCCTCTTCCATACCCCATCCAGAGTTACAGCCGCGCTCAAGTCGCCGTCAGAAGAAGAAATAGATCTTATTCTGGAAGTGTCTATCTCCCACTGAGCAAACGAGTCAATACCAGTTCCACTAGCTAGGCCCCCCTCAACATGAGGAGCAGAAAATCCCACTATCTCATGCGTACCAGTGGTCCACGTAATAGAAGGCTCGAGTTCGACAGCTACCCAAGGAGAAGAAGCCTGGAATGTAATATAGATCTTACCTCCATACGCAAAGACGCTGTTTATGGCCGCATTATCATTGTGTGAGTAGGTATCGACAAGTTCCTGTGTTATCGTTCCATCGTAAGCAATCTTGAGACCCACTAAGTATAAGTCATAACCGTCCTGACTTAACACAACAAACTTATCTCCACCTGCCCAGCTAATAAAGACGGCCTCTGCAGGAGCGCCAAAAATCGTATATGTCTTGGCAGGCAACCAGCTCTTTGTCTTGAAATCAAAAACCAGTATCTTATCGACATTTGGAGAGGAATTGTAATCTGTCGTCAGACAGACAGCTTTATCAATAGTAGGAATGTAAGCCCACCCATTGCAATAGTAGTCTCCAGTGATTGGGGGAACGACGTTAGAAACTGCTCCAGATAGAATATCAAACACCTTCGCCGTTCCTAGATCCCAGGTTAGATAGAGGAGGGCCTCACCACTCCACATCATGGCGCCTACGGTGTATGCTGAGTTGAGATAGGATCCACTAATTGTCATATTCTCGGCTAGACCGCTTCCGCCAGCTGCAGTTATCCCTGGAAGCTCTCCTGAAACGAACGCCAACATCTTGGAAATCTTTGCCATGGCGTCTTGAAACGAGGCCGATAAACAAAGTTCCACCCTCGAATTCGCGTCCTTGGCAGACGCCGTAGTCCCCTCCTGCCCACGCAGGACCGTAAGAGTATCCCCATCGCGATGGACACAAAGGATGATCTCAGAAGACGAATCATCCATGCTTCTGCGGTAAGTAGCCGCATTCCACCAAACTAGCGGGAACGGGCCCACATCTTGAGGGAGGGGGAGCCTGGCCCCCTCCCCCACTGTAAGCGTGATTGTCGTAGCCGAAGCGTTATAGGCAGAAGGAACTGTCGCCCAAGCAAAATTCTTGGCTGTGTAAAGCCTTAAGCCCATAAGAGCTCCTTACGCCTTCGGAATCGTAATCGTCATGTCCGTTAGAGTGATAATATCGTTTGCGAGCAACGATACAGTTCGAAGGATCATATCACCAGACGTAGTCCCAATCGATCCGTCAATTCTCGGAAGCGTTGTCGAGGATCCCCCACCGTCTGCAGAATTCCCAACAATTCGGAACCACCCGGCCGTGCCGTCCGTAATAACAGTTCCCTTCCACAAAGCACTTTCCTTGGAAAGCACTCCTCCAGTAGCCGAACCAAACTGAATACCTCCGGCCCTCGAAGAGGTCTGCACATCAGTTTTGGTCATTCCTGTAGATACACTTACCGACGGAGTGCCTTCGGAAGCCGCGAACCGTTCAGTCAGAATGACAGCATCTGAACCAGTCCAAGCACAGAGGAAGTGGGGAGAATTGTCAGCAATGGTATTGAAGAGTCCTTTAGCAATGTCATTGACTCCTTCGCCTGTCCCCTTCGTATACGTGTAGTCTGTCGTCCCGATACTGATCGTATAAGTTGACTGTGTATCAGAGGTCACCGTCACTTTAACAATAACAGGGACTGAACGCGTTCCTGCTACGAAGGTAGTCCCTTCGGCAGCGAGTGTGCAAAGGAGCGTTCCGGAAATGGCAGTGTCAGCATTGGCTGGCTGAGTTCCAGTATAGATATGAATCGCTCCGTCATGAAAAATCTCTTTCAGAGTCTTGTGTTGAGCCAACAATTGTACACAACCTGTCGAGAGTCGAATAGCCATGTCTTGTCCTCCTAGCTTACTGAAAAGTAGAGTATGTTGCTGCTACGATCATAAGCGCAGGCAGCTACCTGTCCATCAATAGGACCAATCCGAAACTGCATAAGCGGTATATAGCTACCTTCCCCATCGCCCAAAACCGGGCCATCCTTCGTTAGAAAGATAAACGAATCTTCTCCCAGAGGTCCCTTTAGCTCGCTGACGAGCGCTTGGGCGACACGGGCCGGAAACGTTCTTTGGAAAGCTCTTGATTCCGAGACTCTACGCAATGTCATTTCTGTTGGAATACTTCCAGATAGAACATGGATTCCAGCAGCGTCCCCCACATAGAGACATCTATCCGCAGAGTGCAAGAAATTGATAACCCCACTGAATGAAATAAATCCCTGAATTAGATTTACTCGATGGTATGCAAATGGATCACTAAACCAGAGAACATCTCCACGGGCTACGAATAACCTACTCTGATGGTGACTGATGAGCTGCCCGGCAGGAGTAGACATATAAGTGTCCTGATACCATTGTCGCAAGGACTCTTCTACTACCCCTGTGAGCAGATCTTCTAACGGCTGAACTACTCCATCTTCAATGAATTGAATCGTACTTCCATCTGTAAAATAGAGCCGAGTGCCAATCTCAGCATACGAGACAGGCCCAACAATCGGAGAGAATATCTCCTCAAGCTGATCTCTCCACCGATAAAGCACACCGTCTTTGACAAGGAATGTATCAGTCGAGGTATAGAGACTATGACAGTTCCCGTTCAACGTCAGACCAAACTTCTCCATCGGACTGAGCTGTCCGGAGAGATCAATCTTTGTATTGACCAAATCTGCTAGCCTACGATCCAGCGGCAATCGATGCGCCGGAACCGACCAATCCAATCCTTGTGTCGCTACGATTCTAAGGTATGGAATCATAACAACCCTCTATGGATCATCACCCGTTCTGGAACTTGCTCTGTTCGGACGAGATCCCGCTTTACCCGCTCGATATTCATCATAAACGTTTGCTGTGATCGAAGCATTCTCTCAGCATTGTATGTCTCAACATCTTGCTTTGCGTAGGCAATCGAACAAATTCCTGGAATCAAGTAGCGCTGATAACGAGCCCGCAGCGGAAGTTCCGCATCTAAATCCTCACTCTCGACACTGGTAACCGCAGCAAGGCAGCGGAGAAGAATTCCAATTTCAGGAAGCTCCTCCAGCCAAAGCTTATTCCCGTAAACTCTGTAATCCCCAGAGTAGTCGAAAATATGCTTAATGGAAGCAACATTGTCCGGAAGCTCCACGAAGGAAGCATTGGCTGGATAGTAGATGAACACTTCCTGCTCAATCGCTTCCGTTTCCGTGGCAAAGACTTCCAACGCCGTTGTGGCATAGGAGAAGAGCTCGTCATCACTCCATAGATATGGTTCTCGTGTGTCGTCTAGGTACAACCTTGCTTCCGCGATCAGTTGCCGGAACGTCATGCTCCTTCTCCTCAATGATCTCGAAGTCGTCAGGATTCTGCTCGGCCAGCTGCTCCAAATATGGATTGGCAACATACCGAGTGCCGTCGTCCTTCCGAACTACGTATTTCATGTTACACTCCTTGTAAAAGTGAAATCGATTTCAGGTGGGGGGTGGAGACCCCCCAGCCCTACTAAGGCGTACCGACTTTTGCATAGAGATGGCCCATGGCCGTAGGTTGGATTACCTTAAAGTCATAGACCACCAGGCCCTTCATGGCTTCGGCAAAAGTGTTCTGCGGACGATACTTCTCATTCTTGGTGAGCTGCATAACGAAGACCATGGCACCTTTCCACCCAAAGATAATGTTCCAGGTGCCTAGATCTCCACCAGCAGTCACTTTACTGAGCAAGTTAGATTCGTAGATTTCGAACTCGGCAAGCTGACCAAGCGAACGTGAGCGCAGAGCCGACTTCGGATCGCCCATGATCATCGCATTCCTAAGCTCAGACTTCAACAAGATCGATTTAATCTGAGGAGGAATGACTATGTAACGATCCGACTTGGGAATATTCTGCTCGTCCAGAACCTGAGCACAGTCCACCAGAACATCCAGAATATTGGTAGCATTTACAGTAAGCGGAGCCCCTACCGCCCCTAAGTTGATGTTGCCGGAGATCTTTCCAGCAGTAGCACCTTTATTGGCAGTATCGACTTGGGCATAGACAGTAGAGAAGACCTGTGTATCGTAGACCTTCTTCAATTGCTCAGCCGCATCAGCTGCGAACTTGTCGAGCCAGTTAATGTCGGTTTCCTTAATATCGATGTCATCCATCGCAAAAGCATAATACTTGGCTTTATTGATGGTGAACTCGATCGATGGACTTTCCGGATATTCCAGCTCAATCGTCTGGCCTTTCTTGTAGTCCTTGATCGTGATGGAAGGAACCGTCCGAATGTAAACAGTATCGCCAACATTTTTGACTTCGCCGACATAATCGGTGGTCGAGATCTGAGTTACAATGGCGGTGTCGTAGAACTTTTCAAGCGTCTTCCCAGCAAATAGAACCGGAATCCACTTAGTTCCCGCCGCAAATCCATAATCCGGATAACCGGTCTCCCTAGGAACTGGCATAGCCTACCTCCTTATACCCCATAGGAGATGCGCCCCTCTTTCATCGCACGCAGGATCTCACGCTCGGTCCGTTCTTTATCCTTTGCAGAGATTTTCCCGAGCGCAGCATCAAGATAGAATCGTTCTATCTCAGACTGCTTCCATTTACGCTCAGGTTCCTTGCCTGAATAAGAACGTCCCTTCCCTGCAGGAGGAACGACATTCTGCACTTGGGGCTTTCTGTCTGAGATTTGATCCTTGTAAGTCTTAAAGAACTGAGCCACAGTCTCGGCATCCGCCGCATGATACGCTTCTTGCAGCAGCTCGTGCCGAGTCTTCCTGGCGAAAGGTTCCCTCTGCTGAAGCCACTGCAAGAAGCCCTCGTCAGTGTTTAGTTCCTGCCAGTCAGGAACCAATTGATTCAACTGCGAATAGAAAGCTTGCTGAACGAGCTGCTGCGTGGTTGGAGTGATCTTCTGCTCAACCTCAGTCGTCAACTCGTGTTTCTTCTGATCAAGGAGTTTCACCACGGCTTTGTAGATGTCTGGGAAATCTTCCTTTAGAGTTTTGATGGCATCGTCTTCGGGTTCGTGCTCTTCCCGAGCCGCCGCTTTTTGTTGCACCAACTGCTCAAGGAGTTTCACTCGTTCTTCAAACAGAGCATTCGCTTGGCGAAGCGATCGAATCTCCTCATGCAGTCTTGGCACCTCTGCATTATACTTGCCTTGAAGCACTTTGTATTTGTGCTCCCAGTCTTCAGCCGGTTCCCGTTGAGGCTCCTCCTCTTTGAGAAGTTCTTCCGATTCGGAAACTTCCTCTTCGATAGGTTCCTCTTCCTCCGACTGAGCCTGCATCTTCTTGGCAAGTTCTTCTGCTTCTTCTACCTGCTTTCTGACTGCTTCTGGTAACATGATCCCTCCTTAAATTTCGAGCCGGAAGTACCCGGTCTTCTATTTATCAGATATCTTAGAACGTTATCAACATTTGCACACTACCTTAGATTTGATACGTAATGTATCGAATCGATCCCAACATTTTGATACTGCTTCCTGCTAGATCAAATCTAGCAGTTGCATCAGCTCTGCTTGTGTGGGTATTGGCAGTATCATCAAATCGTTGTGTTGTTCCGACATATGACCCTGTATACCCACATGTGGAGAAGCCGTAAACACCAATACTATATCCTGCTAGGCTTCTCCTAGCGGTTGCGTCAGCCCTACTTGTATGGGTGTTAGCAGTATCATCGAACCTTTGTGTAGTTCCAACACTTGCCGACCCAGTATTCCCACAAGTGCTGAAGCCGTAACTACCAATACTATACCCTGCTAGAAGATATCTAGCAGTTGCATTGGCTCTGCTTGTGTGGATATTGGCAGTATCATCAAATCGTTGTGTGATCCCATTAATTACATCTGAAGCTCCGCACGTGGAGAAACCGTAACCTCCAAGGCTGTATCCTGCTAGCCTATCTCTAGCAGTTGCGTCAGCTCTGCTTGTGTGGGTATTGGCAGTATCATCGAATCTCTGTGTTGTCCCGAGACGTGATCCTGTACGTCCACACGTAGAGAAGCCGTAATTGCCAATACTATATCCTGCTAGATCAAGTCTAGCAGTTGCATTGGCTCTGCTTGTGTGAGCATCTACGATACTATCAAATCTTTGCGTAGTCCCAACATATGAGTATCCTCGGTATCCACATGTGGTGAAGACGGAAGTTTCAATACTGTAACTAGCAAGACTATATCTCACAGAAGCTGGAGATCTAACCGCATGTGTGTTGGAGGTATCTTCGAAACTCGTTACAGTTCCGAGCTCTGATCCGGCTCGACCACATAGACTGATTCCCGTAGCAGAAATATCACGGTTAAGTGTAAGAATCATCTGATCACTTGACTTCGAAGTTACGAGATACTGACCAATATCAAATTTGAATGTGATGGGGGGTGTGGTATTGAGGGCCCCATAAATCTCTACCAAATAATCTAGTCCTTGATGGGATTCTGAAAAGTTGATTGTTACGGTACTACCATAAACTGGAGCTTCCGTCTCGCCGGTTTCAATAACTCCATTCTGACCTCCGATCTCTGAAGCAAAAACAAGTTCACTTCCTGATACGACTACTAGAGAACCACCATTACCTTCATAAGACTGAGTATCGGCTAACTCCGTAAACACGTGATTGTGCTGTCCGGGAATGCGTGAATAGGCCACACTACCAGTCTTATCGGTTATGTAGAGCCTAAAGTTCCCGCCGTCCTTGACTACATACAAAGAATCAGGCTCTACTACCGGCGGCAAACTTCCCGTTATCTTGTAGATTTTCAACATCTGCCCTAATTGTCCCGTCTAACAAGAGCAGTACTTTCCAAAGACCCTGTGGCCAATGTCTTCATCAATATCTCACGAGGAAGTAATCCCAGCTCTTTCCTGCGAATTTGCACAAAGGAAGGATATTGATCCAAGAGGACCTTCTGCATATACCGGTCTCCATAACGCTCTTCAAAGATCAAGGGCATATTCCTAGTCTTTGCAGCCCACCCTTCTTCTTCCAGAGCCTGCTCTTCTGCCTCAGTTAAGTCGTGAAATTCTCCAGATTCAGCATATACTTTGTAAAACACTTCAGCTTCAGACAGAATGCGCTTCACTTCGGCTTTCAACCCATTGAGCTTCGCTACAAGTTTGCCTTGTTGGACATTAAACAACTCCCGTTTTAGGTCATCAGATTCCCTGTCCATATCTCGACGCTTTAGTTTTAACTTTATCTCGACTTCTTTTATATCATAGTAGTAGCCGAGTAAGAGTTGGAGTCGATGCCTTAGCTCAAAAACTGCTTGCCTAAATTTGACATACTTAGTAGGAAATTCTACATCATTTAGCACAAAATTCCTGATCTGAAACTCGGTCATTCCAAAACTGTGTTTTTGCACAAACTCCCATAGCTTCTCAAATTTCTCGCGACTTCTCGGATCTTCTATAACTGCGAACTCTTCCATTCCAGCCTCCGAAGACTATGGATTACAATAGTATGTAAAATACCTGACGCTCTCAGCAAACGAGATAGCATATCCTGCCGCCCCGTATCTAGCTTCTGCGTCAGCCCTGTTTGTGTGAGTATTGGCAGTATCGTCAAATCGTTGTGTGGTACCGTTAACAGGGGAGCCACACGTAGTAAATCCATAACCACTAATACCGTATCCTGCTAACCAACTTCTAGCAGTTGCATCAGCTCTGCTTGTGTGGGTATTGGCAGTATCATCGAATCTCTGTGTTGTCCCGAGAAACGTATTCACAGTGTATCCACAAGTGCTGAAGCCGTAACTACCAATACTATATCCTGCTAGTCGATGTCTAGCAGTTGCATCAGCTCTGCTTGTGTGGGTATTGGCAGTATCATCGAATCGTTGTGTGGCCCCAGTATTAGGATAGCCACACGTAGTAAACCCATAATTGCCAATACTATATCCTGCTAGATCAAATCTAGCAGTTGCATTGGCTCT
>FWWL01001790.1_pt1 | contig 48560 bp, 31 predicted proteins | sample 2228331 | NCBI WGS metagenome assembly FWWL01 (sample SAMEA103939775, study PRJEB20133) | metagenome | reverse complement strand
CAAGAGTGGCCTTATTGGGGCAATGCATCTGGCCTAATTATTATTTCTTGGCCGGCATGTCGAAGATTTTCAAGTCCACCAGCGGGTTAAACTCCACTTTTGTGATCGTGATGGTGGTGTTGCCCATCATAGGGTTGACCTGCTGCATCGTGTGGGGTAGAACAATGCCGTTTACTTCTTTGAAGTTGGAATAGAACGTAACGTTCTCTACCTCCTGGCCGTCTATCTCATCTATCTGGACAGACTTAATTTCGTAGAACGTCTTCGGGTCGTAATAGAGGTACTCTATCTTTTTCTCCCCTTTAGTTACCTTGATTTTGTGGGCTTCAGTGCCCTCCACATCTTCTGTGCCCAGGTATTCTACAGTGTAGCCCTTTTCCTGGTAGCCAATGATGGTGCCGTCAATGTCGGCTTGTTCCATGAGCGATTTTGCCTGGTCAGCAGTCATGGGTTCTGGCTCCGTGCTGCCCATGAAAGGATTCGTGGACCAGCCCTTATCGCCTTTGGCAGCCATGACTTGGTTCATGCCCATCACAGAAACCTCCATGCGAGCAGCTTGGTCGCGGATGGCAGTCATAGACCAGCCGATAGCCATGCCTGGAGCCGCGTCTGCAGAGATATTGGCCTCCATGCGCACGGCCTCTACTTTTTTCCAGTTGTCGCCGCCGATAGCAGCAATGTGCTTGGCGATAATTTCTTCAGCGGTTTGTGCCAAGGAAAAGGCACTGCTCAGCAGCACAAAAAGTGCAGATACTGTCGTCTTTTTCATGTTGTGTGAAGTTGAAATAGCTATGACATTGTTTCGTTGCATGAGCAAAAAAAGACTTCACACATTCAGATGTTGCGAGAATTTAGACCAAGGCCACAAATGTTAGGATGTACTAAATCGGCATCTTGACGACTCAATTCCTTACCGCATTCTGTAAATGAGCAGTTTAGCCTCGCACCTTGGAGTATTTTGGCACAAAGGCTATTCTTTTAACGCGGAAACGAAATTTTACCCATGCCTACCCAAGGTAGCCCGCCCAACAGGGCACCAGGCTTGGCAATGCCAGCCACAGCTTCATTAGCCAACACAGCGAACAGAACGGCCTCTTTGGCGTCTGCAGATATGCCGAGTGCTTCCATGGGTGCTATGCCTATGTCTTGAGGCAGCAAGGCGCGCAGTTGTTCTACCAGCAGAGGATTGTGGCTACCGCCTCCGCTCAAATATACGACAGTGCGAGCGCAGGAGCGAGGTACGCGCAAGATACCCTGTGCTATGGTTTGGGCTGACAGGTGGGTTAGTGTAGCCATGAGGTCATGCGGGTCAGGCCATTCCGTTAGGCCTCCGATTTTCAACACCCAATTCAAATTGAACTCTTCTGGCCCAGTGGTGCAGGGGAAGGGTCGTGAAAAATAGCTGTATCGCAGCAGGCGCTGCAAGACATCCTCGAGCACTCGGCCTCGGCGCGCTTTCTGGGCGTCTGCATCGAAGGGCTGGCCAAAGAACAAGCGCGCTGCGGCGTCGAGCAAGGTGTTGCCTGGCCCAGTATCGGTGGCAAAAGCCTTATTGCTGTCGCCGTCGCCGGGTAAGAAAGTGAAGTTAGCAATACCGCCTATATTGAGCAAAAAGCGGTCTTCGCCCGGTGCAGAGAAGAGCAGATAGTCGCCGTAGAGGGCCAAGGGCGCGCCTTCACCTCCGATGGCAAGGTGTTTTTGGCGAAAGTCGCTAATAGTGATGATACCCGTACGGCAGGCGATATGGTCGCCGTCGCCGATTTGAAGCGTGGCGTTGGGGTATTCGGGCAAGCCGTGGATGTGCCTTGGGGCGTGGAAGACCGTTTGGCCATGGCTGGCGATGAGGTCAATGTCATCAGGTGCGGTGCCCCAGCGCTTCAGGGCGTCATTGATCAGCGCGGCGTGCTTTTCGGCAACTACCACATGCAGCAGCACCAAGTGCTGAAAGCCTATCTGCTGTTGAGCAAAGACGCGGCGGATTTCTTCCTGAAAATCCGCCTCAAAGGGCGCTGTCTCGAACTGCAACACGCGCACGCGAGTGCCTGGGCCGGCGCCTTTTACCGAGCATAGGGCCATGTCCAAGCCGTCCAAGGAGGTGCCCGCCATTAGGCCCAGGATGGTGCGCTCGGGTTTTTCGGCTAGAGCTGCCAGTTTTACGATGTGGTCGCGCATACCATTCGCTCATTTCAGTTGCCGTGCCGCTTCCCTAAATTGCTGCGCGGCCTGTGCATTCCCCAAGGCGTCGTAGATCTGGGCGCCCAGCTCGTAGGCAGGGCGGAAGGCTGGGGCTATCTGGATGAGGCTATTTAGATGCTTGAGCGCCTCGGCCGAGTTGCCCTGTTGTTGGGCGATGATGGCTAAATAGTAATATGGCATAGGCGCGCCAGGCTCGAGTTGGATAGCCCGCCTGAATTGATTTTGAGCTTGTTCGGCATTGCCCTGGTTGAGCCAGTACAGTCCCAAGATGTTGTTGGCCATTTCATCGGCCGGATTGATATTCAGCGCTTTTTCGGCGGCAGCCTTGGCATCCTCGGTACGGCTGCTGTTGAAATAAGCCTGAGCTAAGCTCGACCAGGCCAGCTCATTGTCTGGCACCTGCTCCACCTCCTGCAGAAAGCGCTCGATGGCGCCGTTCCAGTCTTGCAATTTCAGGGCGGCAGTGCCCAGTGCGCAATGGCGCGTAGTGTCTTTGAGGATGGCGAGTATGGGCGCTCCGCCCACCTCTATGACGTGTACGGCGTTGTCCGGGGGCCAAAAGCCCCGCTTGAGCGCATGCCCGTTGATGAAGCGCGTAGGGTAAAGGGCATAATCCCAGGCGTCGTCGCAGCGGCGTTCCCACTTGAGGTATTTAAGCGAGACCTTGTCGCCGTATTTAGCCAAGTATTGTTGGGCCGGGTAATACATGTTCGTAGCAATGACGATGATGTCGTCCATATCAGGGCGCAGTATGCCCTGCTTTTCGAGCCACTCGATGCCCATGCGAACACTGATGCCCCAGTAGTCGGTCTCGTATTGGCCGTAAGCACCCTTTACACCGCCAATAATGGGATTAAAATAGAGGTAGGAAATGCGCGGATAACGCGCCAGGAAGATGGCTGCGTCGGCCATGAGCAGCGCCAAGGCGCCCACCACGACGTACTGGGCAATGCGCTTGGCAGAAAAGAGGCGCAGGAGCTCGTGCCAGAACAACCCAGCAGCTACGGCCATAGGCGGATAGGCGAACGTGAGGTGGCGCCAGCCGTCGTGAAGCGTAGCGTTTTTGTACACCACATAAAACACCGGAAAGACAGCGGCGAACACCACCAGACCCACCCAAAGCGGCTGATATTGGCGCAACAGGCGCGGCAGCAACAGTAAGCATCCGACAAAGCCGCCCAACACGGCCAGTGGAATGGTGAGCGCTATCCACTTGACCGGATAATGCCATGGCGTAAGGTTGGACTTGATGTTGGTGCCATCGTACAAGACGCGAATGGCAATTTCCAGATCAGAAAACTTCGTCAGTGCCAGCCAAGGGTTGGTCAGTGGCGCTTGTAAGGCAAAAGGCCAAAAGACTAACGCAAGCACATAACCCACCACTGCCGCAGAACCCACTACCGCAGCGTAACGGCGCAACATCTGCGCATTGAAGAGGGCTTTCCAGCCGTGTTTGAGCAGCACAAACAGGCCGGCAAACAGCAACAGGTAAGCGAAGTTGAGCAACCCGCCGGCGCGCACACTCAGCGATATGGCTAAGCCCGCCACCAAGCCAACCCAATGCCAGCGCGAAGGCCGAGGCATCTGCTGCAGTAGGGCCGCCATGTGGTACAGCGTCAGCATGTAGCCGGCCGCAAAGGGAATGTCCTTGGGGTTGACTAACGCATCCCCCATAAAGCGCGGCGAGAGCAACATCAGCACCAGTGTCAGCACTCCTGCGCGCCAGCCCGCAATCAGCCGGGCCAATAGCGCCGCGCACACAATAGCTATCCAGCCCATCATAGCGCTGAAGAGGTGTCGCACATGGTGATAGCCCATATCAGACTCCTCAAAACCCAGCGCCCTGTTGGTGAAGCCAGTAACTATTTCGAAGAAGCCTCCATACAAGTGCATATTGCCATCGGGCACATTAAGCGCCGAGGTGTCGCGCCCTAGGGTGGTGTAATAGTTAATGAGCTTGGTGCAATACGCGTTTTGAAACTTGTCATCGGCATTAATACCCGCCCCAAAAGACAGCACGGCCAGCAACACCAGTCCCGCTGCAGCGATGCCCCAAAACCAACGGCGCCACTGAGGGTCGGCTGAGGTATTCACTGGTGGACGCTCCAGCAAATCGCGCGGGGGCGATGCCGAAGGTGTTTTGGGTGTGGTTGCAGATTTTCGGGCTGGAGTACCGGGTCTGGGTGGCGTTTGCTTTCGCGCTTTCGACATACGCTGGTAAGGTATGATGCAGAAAAAGGCCTGATTTGGGCGCAAGGTAGCAACATTCAACTGCTCGATGCGCCGATCGGCCTACAATCCCTCTCGATGTGCGAAATACCACACCAGTACCGCTGCTAACAGGAGCAACAGGAGCAGCACTAACACCGCTCCCGTCTGCAGAAAACGAATGCTTCGATGCTGTTTGCGCTTTCGCCGATGCTCCAGCTTCGCCTCTAAGCGTTTCCAAACCCGCTCAGGGGGAGCCTCTTGCAGGAGCTTTTCTTGTTTTTGGAAAAATTCAAACAGTTCCATCGCTCACCTCCCATGAATGCCCTTGGCTTTGAGCAACTGCTGCAACTTGGCGCGCGCCAACAGCAGCTGCGATTTACTGGTGTTAATACTGATGCCGAGCAATTCCGCTATCTCATGATGCTTATAGCCTTCTAACACGTACAGATTGAACACCGTCCGATATCCTGGTGGCAACTGGGCCAGTAAATCCAGGATCTCTTGGGCCGACATTTCGGCCTCCACGGAAAAATCGTCCGCTGTGTAGGCAGGGCGTACCTCCTCCCCAGGGAACACCAAGGGTTGCGTTTTGCGCAGCAACATTAGGGCTTCGTTGACCACTATACGCCGCATCCAACCCTCGAAGCTGCCGCTGCCATGATAGGTGTTTATTTGGGAAAAAATCTTGTAAAAACCGCTCAGAAGGGCCTCTTCAGCGTCTTCCCGCAAGTTCAAATAGCGCCGACAAACTGCAAAAAACATGGGTGCGTAGCGGTCATAAAGCCACTTCTGAGCTTTGGGGTCTTCGGCCCTCAACCGTTCCAGCAGCGTTTGTTCATCCATCATGACACTGCCCTTTTAGATGCAACTTCTCTATATTACGGTGTGTATATTAGCAGCTGTCCGTGATGAGGTCAACCTCCTGCCATTGCGCCGCATTCATGGTTAGGCGCCGCACCTTTCCAGAAAAGCGAAAATACTGGCCTTTGTTCGCACTTTTGCGCGCAGCAATCAGGCCCCTTTAATAGGCCTATGCCCTCAGATTAAATCAGGCTATCCCATCCATCATGCCCACATCTTCAAAGAAAAGATTTTTAGTTACAGCTGCCCTTCCTTACGCCAACGGCCCCCTACATATCGGGCACTTGGCTGGTGCTTATCTGCCCGCCGACGTGTACGTGCGGTATCAGCGCTTGATGGGGCGGGAAATTGTCTTTGTGTGCGGCTCTGACGAACACGGCGCTGCCATCACTATGCGAGCGAGAAAAGAAGGTATCACCCCGCGCGAGATAGTGGACAAGTACCACGTCCTTATTCGCGATACCTTCCAAAAACTGGGCATTGCTTTCGACATCTATCACCGCACCAGCGAACCACTCCACCACCAGACGTCGCAAGACATCTTCCGAAAACTATTGGAGAAAGAGCACCTGGAAGAGCGCGAAAGCGAGCAATATTACGACGAGGCGGCTGGGCAGTTCCTGGCAGATCGCTACATCCTCGGCACCTGCCCAGTATGCGGGAACCCCGATGCCTACGGCGACCAGTGTGAAAAATGCGGCACCTCGCTTAGCCCTGACCAATTGCTCCAGCCTCGCTCAGCCCTCAGTGGTGCAACGCCCGTCAAGCGCCCAACGGTACATTGGTACCTCAAACTCAACGAGCACGAGGCTTGGCTGCGCGAATGGATCAACACCGGGCGCCTGAATGGAAAGGTGCTACACGACCCCACCAAGTGGAAAGCCCATGTCATCGGGCAGTGCAACTCCTGGCTCGACCAAGGACTGCAACCCCGCGCCATGACGCGAGACTTAGACTGGGGCGTGGACGTGCCGCCTGAAATTCCCAATGCCCAGGGCAAGAAACTATACGTCTGGTTAGACGCCCCCATCGGTTACATTTCCGCTACCAAACAGTGGGCTGCCGACCACGGCGATAATTGGGAGCGCTTTTGGAAAGATGACAGCACAGCGCTCATCCACTTTATTGGCAAGGACAACATTGTTTTCCACTGTCTCATTTTCCCAGCCATCTTGCGTGCCCACGGAGAGTTCATCCTGCCCGTCAATGTGCCTGCCAATCAGTTTCTTAATCTGGAGGGCAACAAATTGTCCACCTCCCGCAATTGGGCAGTATGGGTGCACGAGTATGTGGAAGAATTGCCCGGCCGGGAAGATGACCTGCGCTACAACCTCATTAAAAATATGCCCGAGCAGCGTGATAGCGAGTTTACGTGGAAAGGGCTACAAGAAAGCACCAATACTGAATTGGTTGGCAACCTCGGCGGCTTTATTCAGCGCGTGCTAGTGCTCGTCAATAAAAACTACGGCGGGGTGGTGCGCCGGCCCGACACAGAGCAGCGCTTCATCAGCGGCTGGAATGCCGAACAGCACACTACCTTGGATGACGAACTCCTCACACTGGGCCGAAAGCTGGGTGAAATGGGTCAGGAAATCGAGAATTTCCAGTTTCGCGAAGCGCTTCGCCTGTTTATGGAAATCTCCAGCGCTGGCAATGCACTATTGCAATTCAATGAACCCTGGAAACGCGAGCGAGAGCAGCCCCAACAGGTCAAGGCCGTACTCTTTGCGGCGTTGCAATACGCCACAGTCCTTTCCGTAGCGATGCGCCCCTTCATGCCCTTTGCTGCGCAGCGCTTGCGCACTCAGCTCAATCTACCCGAGTTCAAAGACGAAGGAGAGCTCATGTCTCTGCTCAACGATCTCCTCGAGGGCAGCCCCGTCATGCACCCTGGGCATGTGATTGGTTCACCTGGGCATCTGTTCAGCCGACTACCCGACGAGGTCATAGAAGCGCAAATGCGCAAACTGCAAGAAGCCGCTGCCGCTTCGGTATCATCGCCAGCACAGGACGGTGCTCAAGAGACCGAATACCCGCCGCAGAAAGAGACTGTACCTTACGAAGTGTTTGCCCAACTCGACCTGCGCATAGGCACCGTGGTAGCGGCAGAGAAAGTGCCTAAGGCCGACAAACTCTTGCACTTAACGGTGGATTTGGGCTTCGAGACGCGTACCATTGTGGCCGGCATAGCTCAACATTATGCTCCTGAAGAGGTGGTAGGGCGCCGAGTGGTAGTAGTAGCCAACTTAGCCCCGCGCAAAATGCGCGGCATCGAGTCGAAGGGCATGGTGCTCATGGCCGAAGACGCCCAAGGGCACCTCACCTTTGTACGGCCTGAAGAGAAAGATTGGCCCAACGGCTTCTGTGTCCGATGAGAGTAAACCTCACTGGAGGATATGCTTTACGCGCGGGCGATGCGGAGTAATGTCTCCTAATCGAGCCTTTTTGGCCTCTTCATAAGCAGAGAAGTTGCCTTCGAAGAACACTACCTGTGCGTCGTCCTCAAAGGCGAGAATGTGTGTAGCCAGGCGGTCAATGAACCAGCGGTCGTGGCTAATGACAAGCACACAGCCGGCGAAATCCTCGAGCGCCTCCTCCAGTGCGCGCAGGGTATTGACGTCGATGTCGTTGGTTGGTTCGTCGAGCAGCAGCACATTGCCGCCATCCTTGAGCGTCATGGCCAAATGGACGCGGTTGCGCTCACCGCCAGAGCAAACACCCAGTTTCTTTTGCTGGTCAGGGCCGGAAAAATTGAAGCGCGACAGGTATGCCCGCGCATTGACGGAGGTATTGCCCACCTGCAGGATGTCATTGCCGCCGGAGACTATCTCATAGATGGTCTTGTCAGGCAGCAGGGCCTCGTGGCTTTGGTCCACGTAGCTGATCTTGACCGTATCGCCAAGGATGATCTCACCTGCATCGGGCTTTTCCTTGCCAACGATAATCTTGAAGAGGGTAGACTTGCCCACGCCATTAGGGCCAATGATACCCACGATGGCGTTTTTGGGTACGTCGAAGTTGAGGTTTTCAAATAGGATGCGGTCGCCATAAGCTTTGGTGAGGTTACGCGCTTCGATGACCTTGTCGCCCAAGCGCGGCCCGTTGGGTATCCAGAGTTCGAGTTTTTGCTCCTTTTCGCGGGTTTCCTCGTTGGCCATTTTCTCATAAGCGTTGAGGCGGGCCTTGCCTTTGGCCTGGCGTCCTTTAGCGCCCATGCGCACCCATTCCAGCTCGCGCTCCAGTTGTTTGCGCCGCTTGTCTTCCTGCTTTTCCTCGAGGGCTAAGCGGCGCGCTTTCTGCTCTAACCAAGAGGAGTAGTTGCCCTGCCAGGGAATGCCCTCGCCGCGGTCGAGTTCGAGGATCCAGCCGGCCACGTTGTCCAAGAAATAGCGGTCGTGCGTTACGGCGATGACGGTGCCGGGGAAGTTCTGCAGGTATTGCTCTAGCCACAGGACCGACTCGGCATCCAAGTGGTTGGTCGGCTCATCGAGCAGCAGGATATCGGGCTGGCTCAGTAGCAGACGCGCAAGAGCCACGCGGCGACGCTCGCCACCCGAGCATACGCTTATAGGTGTGTCGTCGGGTGGGCACCGTAGCGCGTCGGTAAACAGGCTGATGCGGTGGTCGAGCTCCCAGCCGCCTAAGTGCTCTATCTGCTCCAGCACCTCGCCTTGGCGCTCGATGAGGCGCATCATCTCGTCATCATCCGTAACCTCGGCCAAGCGGGCGCCTATCTCGTCGTTTTCTCGCAGCAAGTCTACGATGTGTTGCACGCCCTCTTCCACTATCTGGCGCACGGTCTTGGTCTCGTCCAGCACTGGCTCTTGGGCCAGATAGCCGATCTTGTAGTCCTTTTCAAATTCTATCTTGCCTTCGTAGTTCTGGTCTAAGCCGGCGATGATTTTGAGCAAGGTGGACTTACCGGAGCCATTCAGACCTAGCACTCCGATCTTGGCACCGTAGAAAAAGGAAAGCCAGATGTTCTTGAGTACTTGCTTTTGCGGCGGGTACGTCTTGCTGACGCCCGACATGGAGAAAATGATCTTTTCCGACACGTCTGTGCTGTTTTTATGGTGTGGTTTTCGTGCCTTGCAAAAGGCGCTGCGAAGGTAGGGCGTCCTCGGAGATGCTCGAAGGCAGATAATCGCCCTAAGGGCTTGGGTGTTGGCTGGCATGGCGAGGTGGTGTAAAAAGGCAAAAGCCGACACGACAGCCGTTTTTTTAGGGGATTTGAAAGGGTACACATTTTTCGGCGAGGGCTGTTTCCCAAACCACCCGCGCTGCGTTCGCCGCCACCTGCACCGCCCTCCTCGAGGCCGTTTTTTTTTTTCGGGAAAAACGGCTCCAGCGCTTCGGCTTGGCTTTTCGGCGCTCCTGTACCTGCGGAGCTCCGGCTTGGGCATGTGCCCGTCTCGCCCCGGGGTCTTAATAACGGCGTAGCAGATCCTCCGTGTCGCCGTGCTTGTAGGCGCGGAGAGGGCATGCTGCGCTTCCGCCATTATTAAGGCCCAAAAGCAGGACGAAAACACGCCCGGGGCCAAACAGGAGCCGCACGCCCAGCCCTACGCTCACAGCAGCGGCTCCGAAGCCGGCAGCCGTTTTTTCACCCCAAAAACAGAGGTGAGAAAGGCGGCGGGAAAGTGGCCGGTTCTACTTTTCACTTTTCACTCTTCACTCTTCACTCTTCACTTTTCACTTCAGAATAGTAGGCTTTGAAGGCGCTCTGGAAAATATCATTCATCATTCATCATTGCCGCAAGGCCGCTGTGGCGCCATTATTAAGGCCCAAGAGCGGGACGAGGGCGCGCTCGGGGCCAAACAGAAGCTATACCCACCTGCAACACCCACAACGGCTTCGCTAAAGATGGGAGCCGTTTTTTCCCAAAAAATGAGGTAGAAAAGGAGGGCTAAAACTTGGTAGGCGACTGAATGGGTGCATGAATGGAGCGAAGCGCCAGGCCTATACCGCCGCCTGGGAACCAGTGGTCTGAGGGTTCTTCGCGCCAGAAAATGAAGCGTCGGCCAGTGGCCTCGGCGAAGGTGCAGAGGGCATCGGTTAGCTCGCAGTTGTCGCCGAGTATTACGGCCTGTGGCGATAGTTTGTTTGCTATGGTTTCGTATTCGCGAGCTTCGTAGGTGGCGGAGTGGTCGCTGTCGTTGATGAAGAGGTCAATTGGGCGGTCGAAGGCGCATAGCGACTCGATGGAGTCGCCGTACAGGATCTGGCCTATTGTCGCGTATTTGCCGCTCAACAGGTAGCCAGCCCGAGGGTTGATGTCCGTACCGAAGTAATACCCTGGTTTGCCTTCGGCGGCATTCCGCAGCAGGGCTGCGGCCAACACGACGCTGCCCAGTCCCTTGTCCACACCCGTTTCTACCACGACTGTCGGTTTTAGAATGCGTGCGAGTGCATACCAACCCAGACGCTTGCCGTAGCGCACCTCTCGGTCTGCCTTAAAACCCTCAGTGGAGGCACTTATGCTATCGCGAATATGCTGGCGCAGCGCTTCATCTTCTTCCAGTTCTGCTATGTAAGCAGCTACTGTGGCCCGGTCAGCTCCTGTGGCGTCTGCCAGGAAGTGCACCAAATACCGGCGTGAAAGAGGTGTCAGGTCATAGGTGTAATTGGTTGTCTCGCGAGAGCGCCACCACCATCGTATGATCTTGGATGTGTATTGCCACAGGGCAGATAGACCTAACAGGCCGCGGTAGGCGCACAGCAGCACATCGCGCAAGAGAGGTATTTTCCTTATGAAACTCGCCGCTTTAGGCTTGTATTTCATGTTTTGTCTGGTGTTTTTCTGATAGGCAGGGCGCGTTGTCTTACAGAGGCCTTGTCTGAGGAAAGCAACAGGTTAGTCTGGAGGGCGTAGGACTTTGCTTTATCAATGGCCGATTGCATTATCTGCAGTTGGGGCAAACGTAGTGTCTTTTGCGGATGTGCGAGCAAATACTCCAAGAGGTCTTCTTTGCGCTAAAAAAGTCCTGCTGAGCCATAGGGCTTTTTGCTTCGTCTTGGCGAGATTTGTCCGCAAAAGAAGGAGGGTTGCAAATGCGGTATCAGCGTCTGTACACGGTGTGCTTAGTCGGATGCTTGGGTGTTGTGAGTGTTGCTGGCCAATCGGGCAATAACCTGTTGGAGAACGGGAGTTTTGAGCAGGGGCTATCGCCTTGGTCGGTGGAGGGCGGCTCTTATGCCCTGGAGGACCAGGTGGTACGCCACGGCCAATATTCGCTGCGGCTCCAGAATGCGATGGCGCGTTATGGCAATGTTTCGGGCCTGACGCCTGGGACTATTTATCGGGTTTCGGCGTGGTTTCGCATTGACCCAAGCAGCGCTGGGGCAGACTGGGGCGGCTTGTACGTGAGTGTGCTGACCTACGGCTGGGATGTGGTGCGTGAGGAGGCCTTTACGCCTAGTGAGCGACCGTTGGGCGTTTGGTTCAAAGAGTCGCTGCTGTTCACTGCGCCAGCCGATGGACGCGTACGCGTTCATCTAGGTTTTTTTGGTGGCCCTGGATGGCAGCTGCGCTTTTGGCTCGACGATGTGCGCCTGACGCCCTTGGGCACCAACCAACCGCCGGACATCCTCTCTGTACAACTGCTGCCTGGGCAGAGCGGCGAGGCGCCCTGGGCCTTAACCTTGGTGTTGAATGCCGACGACCCGGACGGAGCCGTTGAGTCGAGGCAGGTGGACTTTGGCGACGGGGCCTTTGCCACTGGCCTGACGGACACCTTCCAGCACGTGTATGGCATTGCCGGAGTGTACGCCGTCAGGGTTGTGGTGCAGGACGACGAAGGCGCCGCCACCGTTTGGCAAGAGACCGTGCAGATAACGGCGGCGCCGGGCACTCCTGCATTGCAGATCACGGGGCCGACAACGGCTTCGGAATGGGCGACCTCTGGCGAGACCGTTATACTGTCGGGGATGCGGAGCGGGTGGTTTGGTACCCTTTTTTGGATCAACGAGCGCACGCGTCAGAGCGGCTGGCATGATGCCGGCTCGGCGGCGCAGTGGGTGCTGCCGCCCATTGAGTTGGAGCACGGCGAAAACGTCATTGGGGTGCAGGGTGTTACGGCGGACGGGCAAGCCACCATCGCGCGGTTGCGCGTGCATCGGCTCGACCCCGCCTACACAGGCCCCAGGGTGCGTGCTTTGGCTTGCGACAGCCCCCAGGTGTCTGCTTGGGGCCTGTGGAGCTGCCGTTTTGACTTGGATACGCGCGGCACGGACCCCTTCCTGCCTTTTGGCCACTTGCCGGGCGATAGCAGTGGTATCACCGCAGAGGCGTGGTTTGTGCTGCAGGGCGACACGCTACGGGTGCCCTGTTTTTACACCCGCGACTACGAGCCGGCGGGCAATGACCTGCGGCCTGTGGGCGATTGGCACTGGGCCTTGCGCATGAGCTTCCCGCGCGAGGGTCAGTGGATGGGTTGGATAGCGGTAACAGACCGCAGTGGGAGCCACACCTTTCCGCTGCCTGCAGTAACGGTGGCTGGCCGCGAAGGCAAGGGCTACCTACGCCCTTCGGCTGCTGACAACCGCTATTTTGAGTACGCCGATGGCTCGCCTTTTTTGCCCTTAGGCTACAACATCAGCGCAGACCAACCCTTGCCCGAACTGCAGGCACACTTGCAGCGCTGGGCAGATAATGGCCTGTCTTACGGCCGCTTCTGGCTGTCGGCTCTGTCGCCTTTCTCTGATGCTTGGTCCTCGTGGGCCACACATCACCCTATGAGGCATAATGGCTATTTGCCGCCTTCGGTGCTCACACCCGAGCGCCGCTATGGCCGTGGGGAGGTGAGCTGGAAAGTGGCTTGGCCACCTATAGCGGACGTGCAGACACCGTCCATTTTTCGGGGGTTCTGGTCGTCGGTGCCGGTGGAGCTAGGGCGTACCTATCGCCTTACGGCGCGCGTACGGCTGGAGGGCGTGATGGGCGATGGTGGCCTTGTGCTCAAGGCGGGAGGTTGGTTGGGTACCGATGATGTCAGCCCCGCCGCAGGCACGCGCCTTTCGGCATATGCGCTCCGAGGCTATAGCGACTGGGTCTATTTGGTGGGCGAATGGACGGCTGATAGCGAGCAGTTGCCTTTTCTCTACTTGACCTTGGAGAATGTAAGTGCTGGCGCAGCCTGGGTGGATGAGTTTACCATGCAACCCATAGCTTCAGACGGCCGGCTAGGGCCAAACATTTTGGATACCTGGAACGCTAATGCCCACCGCTATGCCGACCCCATCGAGTGCCGTAAAGCCGATTACCTCATTCGGGAAGCTGCTCGCCGCGGTATACATTACCAGGTGGTCATTCTGGAAAAGAACGACCCGCTGCTCAACTTCTTCGACCGCCACGGTACGCTCAACCCTAAGAAGGGACGCTTCGAGCCGCTGCCGGGCACCTATCTGGATCGTCTCTACGAGGCCTACTGGCGTCACTTGGTAGCGCGCTGGGGATGGGCCCCCTCCGTGGCAGCGTGGGAGCTGGTCAATGAAGGCGCACCGGGCAGCTACTACGATTTACTGGAACGCATGGCCCATTACTTCCGCATGCATGGCCCGTTTCCGCGCATGGTCAGTACGTCCTTTTGGAGCGAATGGGTGCCAGAATACTGGCAAACCTCCTCAGCAGGCTATGCCGATGTGCATGCCTATGCCCAGACGACGGGCTTCTTGGATGGGTACTGGATTGATGGGCAGTGGTACAATCGCCAAGCACTGCAGCGCGATGCGTCTGCCCTCATAGAGGCTTACGGCCATCAGTTGAGCACCGACCCTTTGCGCAATAAGCCGGTTATTATCGGCGAAACAGACCTGGATCAGCCCGGCAACCAGGCACCCGACCCGCTGCTTAGTCTAGACACCGCGGGTGTATGGCTGCACAACTGGGTCTGGGGACATCTCTTCGCTGGTGGTGTAAGCGGTCTTATTTGGAATAGCGACAACATCGAAGCGCTGCAACTGCACCGCCACTATCGACCCTTTGCCGCTTTTGTGAAGGGTGTGCCTTTCCATACAGGGCGTTATGAGGTCATGACCACACAGACAGATCAGCCAGCGCTTCGCGTGCGTGCACTGCGCAATGCTGCTGCTGATGACGCCCTGGTATGGGTGCGTCATCGGGAGCATTACTGGTGGCGTGTAGTCCATCAAGGCCTACCCGCTGCCGTCAGTGGGAACGTCGCTTTGTATGGCTTGCAGCCGGGCAAATATCAGATTGCTTTGTGGGAGCCTTGGTCTTTTTCTACCCAGCCCCAGCAGAGTTGGGAGGCTACCGTCGGAGCGGATAGTGTGCTCATTCTGAAGGTTGCTCCACTCCAGCGCGACAGAGCCTGGCGCATTCAGCGCACGGGAGGAGTGGGCGCAGTCGAAAAACAGGCCTATACGGCCTTGCGCGTTTGGCCCATTCCTGCGCGCGACTGGCTATGGGCTGAACACACCGGCGGCCTCCTGTCATCCACTACACCAGTGTGCTTGCTCGATGCGGCTGGCCGAGTGGTGCGACAGACTGAATGGGCTGATTTGCCCATGTCTTTGCAAGGGGTGCTGCCAGGTTGGTATTGCTTGCGCATTCAGACGCCCCAGCAGGTGCTGGTGCAGCCCCTTGTCGTTATGAGGTGAAGTTGCTTTGTTTTTTATCGGAAAGGATTCTGGATGTCGGGGTTATTGACAAAAGTGGTGTCTGTCAGGGTATGCAAAAACTTAATAATTGCCCTTTTGTGATAAGGTGTCAGGCCAGTGTACTGCAAAGGATTGGTGCCTGGAATGGGGAAACCGATTTGGTCAATAAGCGGGTCCTTGTTGGGTGAGTTCTTGCCGTGGCTACTGTAGTGGTCGAGCACTTCCTCCAAGGTTTGGAAGCGCCCATCGTGCATATAGGGAGCCGTCAGGGCGATGTTGCGCAGGGTGGGGGTTCGGAATTTTCCATTATCAGAACGACGGCCATTTGCCGTTCCGCGTCCTTTATCGGGAAAGTCATCCAAGGAGGCAATCTCATCGAGGCCGTTGTTGAAGTACTGGTTGCCTGTGAGGGTAAAGCCTCCGTGGCAGTGGAAGCACTGGGCATCGGGCAAGCCGACGGCTGCTCCCTCCTCGAAGTACATGAGTTTGCCATCGAGTTCCTCGTCGTCCAGGGCGTCCAAGTCGCCTTGCAGGAAGCGGTCGAACTTGGAAGTGCCGCTGCTGATGAGGATGCGCTCAAATTGGGCGATGGCCTTGGCCGCCAGTTCCTTGGTGATTTCCTCGCGGTCGCGAATGCCAAAAGCTTTTCTAAATAGCTCCGGATACTTGGGGTGTGCTTTTAGTTTGCTGATGACGTTGGGCCAGGTATTGTGCATCTCGATGGGGTCTTCCACAGGCAGTAGGGCCTGTTCTTCGAGGGTGCGCACGCGCCCATCCCAAAAGAGGCCATTGGTGGCATAGGCGATGTTGAGCAGGCTCATGGCGCTGCGCCGGCCAGCAATGCCAGCAATGCCTACCGACACTGGTAGGCCATCGGTAAAGCTGAGGTGAGGCAAGTGGCAAGAGGCGCATGATTGGGTGCTGTCGCCCGAAAGAATAGGGTCATAGAAAAGCCGGCGGCCCAATTGTACACCGTCCACAGTGAGAGGATTATCTGGCGGAACGGGCACTTGCGGAAAGTGCGGCGGCTTGATAATCTGGTAAGGCTTAGGGTCATAGGGTATGTGGAGCAAATCGCCCATAGGCGAAGGCGTTGGCGTGTCCTTCTGGCAGCTCTGCCACAGCAGCACACTACCCAAGACCGCGGAAACGAGGCAAATGCGCCAGGAAAAGTTCCTCATGGCCAGTGTTTGTTTTTACTATTGGGAAACGGATGTGGCCTGACGGAAGTTATCCATCAGCTTTGTGGCAATGACGACATCGTTAAAGTCATTGGAAGTAATGTGGTTGTATGGCTCTTTCAGGTTGAGCCATTCGCCGTTGATGATGAAGAGTTTTCTCAGGTCAAATTCGACTACGATAGGTGGAGCGCTGGCCTCTACTTGGATGGGCAGGTCAAAAGTGTATTCGCGGAAGACAGCCTGTGAGCCGCAGTGATAGATAAGGCCTCCATCGGGGGCGTCATCCTTGTTCAGGTCTACCCTACCTTCTATCTTGTTAAAGATGTAGCCTTTCCACCCTATCCAGTACTCGTTTTCGCGACTGAGCGGGTGGCCGGGTGGGAAGTCCTTGGGTTGTTTGACGTCGAGGTTGGGCGGCACCCCGTACCCCAGACGGATACCAGTGTAGTTGCCTGCGGGAGCGCGCAGGGTGATAGTTACGTCCACGGCGGTGTCTGTTTTCGCGTCGTCGGGGGTAAAGTCCACCCATTCGATGGCGCTCAGTTGGATGGGCTTGCCATCTTTGAGCAGAGCGATGTTGCTCATGTAGGCATTGAAACGGAAGAAATCCACCCAGTAATCGGCGTAGTCGTATTTCTTGTAACGAACCAAGGGCTGGCCGCCGTAGAGAGCGCGGAAGGTTATTTTCATCTCTGTCCTTGGAGTGGAGTCATCTTTCGTACCATCGCAGCTCAAGCCCAAAAGCAGCGTTGCCAGGCTGAGCATAAAAATCCATCGCATCATAGTGTTGTATGTTTTTGTTTGAAAGGAAATGCCCCTGTAGCCACCCGGGGGCTTTCGTAAGGCTGTCCAAAGTTACTCTGGAAGAACGCTAATGGCGCTATCGAGGTTGACCCAAATGCGCGCCTTCCATGTTCCGGTGTCGCCTGTTGACAAATCCACGCCTCGAAACAGTTCGCGGAAGTCCACGCGGAGTTGAAGCCCGAAGTCATAACCACTTTCGTGAAGGAATGGGCCGCTGCTCTCCAAGGTTTTGGAAGGAAAATCGGGCTTGGCAAATACCAGCGTATCGGGTGGGGTTGTGAGCAGGGTATCGCGGGTAATGATCAGCCGCATGGCGGCAAAGCCGCTATCGTCACCCAGCCAAAGGCCTTCGGGTTGAGGGCTGAGTGGATGGTTCTGAGGTGCTAAACTGGGTAAAATGTGCTGAGCGGCATCGGGTACACCCACGCGCCAACGCGCACTTTGGAACAGACCGGAGGGCCGAAACTCGCCGATGGTGTAATTTGCTACCGTTCGGCGCAAGACGAGAAAGTCATTGGTGAATACCTCGCGCACGGTGTCGCCATTGGGTCTTAGCACGGCCAAGTCCACGGTGTCAGACACAGTGTACGCCTGCCCATTCTGGACAAACTGAAAATCCGACAAGTAAAAGACCGCTTGCTGTATGCGAAACCATCGTCCAGGAGCGTATTCGTAGGCGGTGTCGGGCTTCCACACCAAGGTATCGAACTGAGGCGAATAGCGTAGGCGCAGGCTTGGATAGGTGCAGCAACAGTGCTTGTCTGCGGCAGCGTCGAAGTTGACTGCCTCGATGTCTAAGCACCCTTCTCTTGGCTCATAGCAAGCGGTCAAGTGTAGAGCAGTGGTCAGGAAGGCTATCCAGGCAATGGCTCGCATAGGCGTAACAGGTTGTGTGATGCGCAGGGGGATCATTTGCCCTCCTCCACCTCGCGCATGAGCTGCTGAACGATCTGCTTCAGCTGCGAAGAGAACTCCCGCTCCAGTATCCAGTGATAATAGTTCTTATCTCTGGAGAAAACCTCTTTGACCGGCTGGCCGATGTATTTGCCGAAGTTGAAAACTGGCGTGCCGTCGGGGGCAAGGCGTATGCGCTGGGTAACGTCCAAAAACTGCAAGTCGTTAGTAAAGTCATGTAGCGCCTGTATATCATTTTTAATAGGGGCCTCGATGCGATTGCCATCCTCGTCAATGAGGTCTTGGCCTTGGTACCGCTCTATTTGTCCTTGCAATATCTCCAAGGTAGCGCGCACGTCGGCCAGAGCGTCGTGGGCGTCAGTGAGTTCCTTGCCGCAGTAGAGGCGATAGGCGGCCTTCAGCGTACGTGGCTCCATCTTGTAAAAAATCCGCTGCACGTCCACTAAGCGCCGCTTACTAATGTCGAATGTCATGCCTACGCGAGCGAACTCCTCCATCAGCATAGGCACGTCGAAGCGGTTGGAATTGTAGCCAGCTATGTCGGCATTTCCGATGAAGTCCCAGATCTGCTGGGCCAACTGCCGGAAGGTGGGTTTGTTGGCCAAGTCAGCTGGTGTAATGCCGTGTACCGCCATAGACTCAGATGATATGGGAATGCCTGGGTTCACCAAAGTGTAAAACTCCACAGGCGCTCGCCCATCTTTAAAGAGTTTGATCATGGCGATCTGCACAATGCGGTCTCGGATGACATTCAGCCCTGTGGTCTCGACATCGAGCACCACCAAGTCTCGCGTTAGTTGGAGTTTTACCATAATAATTCAGGCGAAAGATGAAAGACTGCGACTTAGATAACCTTAGGTCTCAGAGGTATCATCGGGTTTGCTGCCATCAAGCAGGCCCTGCTTGCGTGCCGTCTCGGCATAGCCGTGCAACTGAATGGGTTCGCGCACCTTGCGCAGGCGCAGGTTGAGCATCTCAACAAACAAGGAGAAGAAAATAGCAAAGTAAAGGTAGCCCTTTGGAATGGAACCCTCGATAAAATGCCCTTGGTGCGCTGCCTCGCCAATGAGCGAAAAGCCAATGAGCAACAAAAAGGCCAGCCCGAGCATCTGAACCGTAGGGTGTTGGTTGACAAAGCGGCTGACAGGCCCAGCAAAAACCATCATCACCAACACAGATACGACTATGGCGATAATCATGATGGCCAAGTCTTTCGTCAGGCCAATGGCCGTCAGGATGGAGTCGAACGAAAACACGAGGTTTATCAGCGTAATCTGCACAATAGCTGCGCCCAGTGCGCTCATTCCAGGTCGAAGGGCAGGGTCATCACCAGCGCGCGGGCTTTCCAATTTGTGATGGATTTCAGTGGTGGCTTTGTACAGCAAAAAGGCGCCCCCTACAAACAGGATCAGGTTCTGCCCGGTAATATCGCCGTGCAGCCCTGGCAAGTCAATGTGAAAGAGCGGCTTCGTCATGCCGATGATCCAGACCAGGGCAAAAAGCAAAGCGATTCGCAATCCCATGGCCAACATTAGGCCCACGTTGCGCGCTTTAGACTGGTCTTCGGGGCGCAACTTGGCGGAGACAATAGAGAGAAAAATGATGTTGTCCACTCCTAGTACAATTTCTAGAAAAGTTAGGGTCAGCAGGCTAATCCAGACGCCGCCAGAGGTAAAATCAGGGAGAGTTACCCAAAGAAGCATGATGCAGTCTTTTTTAAGGTTGAAAGGTGGCGCAATGTTACGAGCAGGGCGCCATAAAGCGCCTAGGAATTATTACACTCATTTTCAGAGAATAGAAACATACTGCGAGGGCAAAACGCAGGAGCACGCCTTTATTCTCTTTTTCGGAAAAAGCGTACCGTCTCGGTCGGATCAAAGACCTCTGGTCTTGCGGAAGGAGCCGTGCCTGCAGCAGCACAAAAGCGAAAGGTAGTATCGCTACCTTGCTCAACGATGCCATACAGCGTTTTGCCTTGCCAAGGCCCACTGTCGAAGTCTGTAAGGTCAAGCGTTGCTGGAATACGCGAGCAGTCATAGCGGTAAGCCAGATGCATAGTGTCCGTTACAGAGCCAAATCGGGTAATCCATAGCAGTCGGTTTTCACCTTCGAACACCCAGATATGTCCTTCCTCCGTCTGCCAGACGCCCTCGAAGGGTGGGCAAACATTAGTACGACAAGAGAGCCACCCGATGGCAAGCGCTACGGCGGTTAGCAGGGGTAGTAAAAACGACGGTTGTTTTTCAACACAAAACATGGTGGGATGATGTTGCTGTTTATCTCTTTATTCAAAGACGGCGTGATAAAACAAAGGTGGCATACTGCAGAGGAACAACTGCTGTTGCAGTAACACATTTTTTCTCGCACAGCTATGGTAGCTGAGACTGAGGAAATGAAGAAAATGTGCTTAGAGTGCTCTGCCAAATAAGTGCGAAAAAAGTTGCCTACTTTTGCTGCCATGTTTCGAAAGCTTCAGCGCATCTCGGGCTATCTTTTACTGTCTGTTTATCTTACGACAGGAACGCCGGCCTTGGAAATATTGAAGCTACCAGCTTTGTTTGAACATTACAAAGAGCATCGGGCGCAAGCACCGAGTATGGGCTTTTGGGATTATTTGGTGTTGCACTATTTCAACAGCTCACACTACGACGCCGACCATGCGCGCAATATGCAGTTGCCCTTCAAAAACATGCATGTAGTGTCGGTGCTCATTGCCTTGCAGCCTCCTTGTGAGGAAGTGCTTTACTTCCTTCTTATTCCTTTAGAGGATTTTACAGAGCGAGGTTGTTTGCCCCCAGTGAAGGGATGCCTACGGCCTCCTTACATGCAGCTACCTGCTCAACCACCCGAAGCATAGTGCCTTTCGCTTTGCCCTTCCCTTTCTTGCGGGGGCAGGAACGCTCTCTCTTTAGCCCAAAAACAGGAGAGAGTATCTCTTCATTGGGTATAGCCATCAAGGCTTCCCGTAATGTTTGGCGCTATGCTTCAGAATGTTATTGATCTTTCTGTAAAAAATAAACTCATCGTAAGCCTACTGGTAGGAGCGTTGATAGGTTGGGGCATTTACCAACTTACTCGCTTACCTATTGATGCTGTACCTGACATTACAGACAACCAGGTACAGGTGATTACTGTATCTCCAGCCTTAGGCGCGCCTGATGTGGAGCGACTCATCACCTTTCCTATTGAGCAGAGCTGCAGTAACATCCCGGGCTTAAAAGAAATCCGCAGCTTTTCGCGCTTCGGCTTATCAGTCGTTACCATCGTCTTTGATGACGCTATCAATGTTTATTGGGCGCGGCAGCAGATTGCCGAGCGGCTGCAACAGGTGCAAAACCAAATACCTCACGGTGTTGGCACACCTGAGCTGGCGCCTGTTACGACGGGACTGGGCGAAATTTACCAATACGTCCTGCGCCCCAAGCCCGGTTACGAGAGCCGCTACGATGCTATGTCGCTGCGTACCATCCAGGACTGGATCGTACGACGACAGTTGTTAGGCACTCCTGGTGTAGCCGATGTGAGCACTTTTGGCGGCTTGCTCAAGCAGTACGAAGTGGCTGTGCAGCCGGCGCGCTTGCAGGCTTTTGGTTTGACCATTGCCGATGTCTTTCAAGCCTTAGAAAATAACAACCAAAATGCCGGAGGCGCCTACATCGAGCGTGGGCCTAATGTGCTGTTTATCCGCACAGAAGGGCTAATAACCTCCTTGGAAGACCTGCGTAATATCCCGCTAAAGACCCTACCCGAAGGCGTTGCTGTGCGCATCAGGGACGTGGCAGAGGTGCGGTTTGGTCATGCTACGCGCTACGGAGCTGTATGCTACAACGACGAGGGCGAAGTGGTGGGCGCTGTGGTCATGATGCTCAAGGGAGAGAACTCCTCTGCCGTGGTTCGTCGGGTCAAGGAGCGCATCGAGCAAATTCGCCAGACCCTGCCCGAGGGTGTGGAGATAGAGCCTTTCCTCGACCGCACCAAAATGGTCAATAATGCCATAGCGACGGTGGAGCGCAACTTGCTGGAAGGAGCGCTCATCGTCATCTTCGTTCTGGTTTTTTTCTTGGGCAATCTGCGCGCAGGACTCATTGTGGCTTCGGTCATTCCCCTCTCGATGCTCTTTGCCGTGAGCCTGATGAATGTCTTTGGCGTCAGCGGCAATCTGATGAGTTTGGGTGCCATAGACTTTGGCCTCATTGTGGATGGTGCGGTCATCGTGGTGGAGGCAGTTATGCATCGGCTCGCTCATCATCCGCAATACGCCAGCTTGACGCGTATCTCTCAGGAAGAGATGGACACCGAAGTGCGCGCCTCAGCCGGGCGTATGATGAGCGCAGCAGTGTTTGGCCAGATTATTATCCTTATCGTTTACTTACCCATTCTGGCCCTAGAGGGTATCGAAGGCAAGATGTTCAGGCCTATGGCTCAGACGGTATCCTTTGCGGTGTTGGGTGCTTTAATCTTGTCGGTTACCTACGTGCCCGCCATGAGCGCGCTGTTTTTGAGCAAGAAAATTACCCACCAACGCACCCTGAGCGATCGCCTCATGGCCTATTTGGAGCGCCAACATCAACGCTTGTTGAATTGGGCGTTGCGGTGGCCCAAGAGCATACTCGCCAGCGCCTTTGCCTTCTTTGCTGGCGCCTTAGTGGTGCTCGCACATTTGGGCGGCGAGTTCATCCCGGAACTGGAGGAAGGCGACTTCGCTGTGGATACGCGCGTACTGACAGGCAGCAGTCTGCAAACTACTATACAGGCCACTCAGCAGACCGCCGGTGTGCTGCTGCGCCACTTTCCGGAAGTGGAGAAGGTGGTAACCAAGATTGGCTCCGGCGAAATACCCACAGACCCTATGCCCATAGAGGCGGCAGATATGATGGTCATCCTGAAAGACAAAAAAGAATGGACCTCTGCGCGCAGCTTCGACGAGCTGGCCGAGAAAATGACCGAGAGGCTGCAGGCCATCCCTGGTGTAGCTACGGGCTTCCAGTACCCGGTACAGATGCGCTTCAACGAGCTAATGACCGGTGCGCGTCAGGATGTCGTGTGCAAGATCTTTGGCGAAGACCTCGATACGTTGGCCCATTACGCCAAACGTCTGGGTGAGCTCGTTCAGCGTGTTGAGGGCGCGCGAGACCTGTACGTAGAGCGCGTTACGGGTATGCCGCAGATCGTGGTGCGCTATCGGCGCGAGGCCATGGCGCGTTTTGGGCTTCAGGTCAGCGAAGTCAACCGAATCGTGAACGCGGCCTTTGCCGGTGGCGTGGCAGGGCTTGCTTTCGAGGGTGAGCGCCGTTTCGATGTGGTGGTGCGCCTTGTAGAAAGCGAGCGCCACAGCGTAGAGGATGTGCGAAGTTTACTCATCCCGACGCCAGCAGGCGCACAGATACCGCTTAGCCAAGTGGCCGATGTGGATATTTACGAAGGCCCCAACCAAATACAACGACAAGACGCCAAACGCCGCATTGTGGTAGGCTTTAACGTGCGCGGGCGCGATGTACAGAGCATTGTGGAAGACCTGCAAGGTTTAGTAGCGAGGCAACTGCGCTTGCCCTCTGGCTACTATATCACTTACGGTGGCGCTTTTGAGAACCTGAAAGAAGCCGAGCAACGCTTAGCCATTGCCGTACCAGTAGCCTTGTTGCTCATCTTCATCATGCTGTATTTTGCTTTTGGTTCGCTGAGTCAAGGCGTACTCATCTTCACTGCTATTCCCCTATCCGCCATCGGAGGCATCTTCGCTCTGTGGCTGCGAGATATGCCTTTCAGCATATCGGCTGGAGTGGGCTTCATTGCACTGTTTGGTGTCTCCGTTCTCAATGGGATTGTGCTCATTTCGGAGTTCAACCGCCTGCGCAAGGAAGGCATGGACGACTTTGCCGACATCGTGCGCCAAGGTTCGCGCAATCGCTTAAGGCCGGTGCTCATGACGGCGTCGGTGGCGTCGTTAGGCTTCCTGCCTATGGCCATCAGCACGGGGGCGGGTGCGGAGGTACAGCGGCCCTTAGCCACAGTGGTTATCGGTGGGCTGATTACTGCTGGCCTGCTGACGCTGGTAGTGTTGCCCATCCTATACGTGTTGTGGTCGCGTTGGGTACACAGGAAAGGTAGATCCCAAAAGGTTGTTACCGTGTTCTTGCTGGGAGCGTTGGCCTGGGGGCATAACCTGTTCGCACAGCCTGTGCTGACGTTGGAGCAGGCTACAGAGAGGGCGCTTTCCACACACCCCTCATTGCAGGCAGCCCGGTCAGACGTGCAACAGGCGGAACGCCTAATGGGCACGGCCAAGGAGCTGCCACCGTTAGAGGTAGAATTGGAGATGGGTCAGATAAATGCCTTCTTCTTCGACACGCGCCTCTTCGTCCGGCAAGGACTTTTCCTGCCTGCAGTGTATCGGGCTCGGCGCGCCTTGCTTGAACAGCAACGGCTACAAAACGAGACAGAAGTGCGCTACCGCGAACGCGAACTGATCCGCCAAGTCAGGGGCGCCTATTATGGAACATTGGTACTGGAAGAACGGCTCCGCCTATGGCAAGAATGGGATAGCCTCTATGTCCTTGCCCTGCAGATGACGGAGCGCCGCCTGCAAGCGGGAGAGACCAGCTCGTTGGAAAAAAACGCACTGGAAACCCAACGGTTGCTGGCTGTTCAACAGCGCCAACGCACAGAGATGGAACTGCAGGCCGTCCAGCGCCTCTTTCATCAGCTGTTGGGCATAGTAGCCGCTCCCGCACCAACAGCCCTGCTCTACCCACTTTGGAGCCTCAGCGACACCTCAAGCACTGAGCAGCACCCCCTGCTCATGGCACAACAACAACGCATTGGAATGGCCGAGGCCGAGCGCCAGATAGAACAAACGCAACTGCTGCCCACCCTCTCGTTAGGCTACACAAATCTGTCCATTACAGGCTGGCAGCAGGACAGGGCTGGGTTGGAGACTTTCTACGGCCCTGGGCATCGCTTTTCCACCGTAACGCTGGGCGTGCAGGCGCCCCTGTTTGCCCGCAGTGCCCAGCGCAGCCGTGTGGATGCCGCAGGGCTGAAGGTTGCCCGCGAACGCCAACAAATGGAGGCCACAAAGCGCTCTGTCCAACTGGAGTATGAAAATGCTATGCAGCGCTTCCGCCTCCTCGATGAGCAAGTGCGCCAATGCCAAGATCTCCTCGCCCCTCAATGGCGCACTTTGGTCAGTGCTGCAGATCGCCAACGGCAAGCCGGCGAGATCAACTATCTGGAGTGGTTGCTATTGGTACGCCAAGCTTTCGAGGTCAGACTCAGCTGCCTCGACCTCATCATGGCCCGAAATGAGGCTGCTTTCGATGTTGAGTACTGGCGTTAGACTACCGGGAAAACTCTCAAGCGCGGCTCATTTGTAGAGAATGGGCAGCACCCAATCCTCACCTTCATTCTTTCAAAAAAACAAACTCATGATGTACCGGATATTTCTCCTGTTGAGCGCTGTTAGCCTATGTGTGGGCTGTGGCAATGCTAATGAGAAGGATACCATGGAAACTACTACACCCACCGAAGAAACCAGCGTACAACTCACTGCCGAACAATTGCAAAACGCCCGCTTGGAAATAGGACCGGCCCAACGTCGCACCATGCGTACCATTCTGCGCCTGAGCGGAGTTGTGGATGTGCCGCCGCGCAGTTTGGTTTCCGTCAGCTTTCCCTTGGGCGGCTATTTGCAATACACGCGCCTATTGCCTGGCACGCCGGTGCGTAAGGGTGATGTGTTAGCCATACTCGAAGACCCTCAATACATACAACTTCAACAGGACTACCTGACCACCTCCGCCCGCTTGGAGTATGCGGAGGCCGAGCTGCAGCGGCAGCAAGCCTTGCAAGATGGGCAAGCCAGCAGCGCTAAGTCTTTCCAATTAGCCCAAGCCGAGTATCGCTCGCTCAAAATACAGCACAAAGCGTTGGCAGAGAAGCTGCGCCTTATCGGTATTGACCCCAGCCAACTGTCGGAGAATAACCTCACGCGCAGTGTGCGCGTGTTATCGCCCATTGACGGCTTTGTCAGCGCGGTACACGCTAACATCGGCAAGTATGTAACTCCTACAGATATGCTCTTTGAGTTGGTCAATCCCAAAGATATTCACCTCAATCTCAAGGTCTTTGAGAAAGACGTGCCCTTGCTGCGCATAGGACAACCCGTGCGCGCCTATGCCCCAGACCGTCCGCAACGGGTACATACTGGCGAGATCATTCTCATCAGCCGAAACATTGGCCCCGACCGCGCTGTGGACGTGCACTGCCATTTTGACCACTACGACCCAACCGTGTTGCCGGGCATGTACTTGCGTGCCGAAGTGGGCGTAGACTTGCACGAGGCCGTAGCTGTGCCTGAAGGCGCTATCGTGCGCTGGGAAAATCGCCATTTCGTGTTCGTGGAGCGCGGAAAAGGCACCTTCGAAATGCTCGAAGTAGAAACGGGCGCCTCAGCAGATGGCTACGTACAGGTCAGCCCAGTGCACGGCAATGACGCCGAGCTGATGCACATGCGCTTAGTGCTCCAGAATGCCTACACGCTGCTGATGAAGATGAAAAATGCTTTGGAGGAGGAATGACCAAGCCATGCCAAATGCTTCTCTTATTTGAAGTGAAGAGTGAAAAGTGATAATTAGAACCGGCCTCCTTCTATCGCCATCGCCTTTCTCGCCTCCGTTTTTTGGGGTGAAAAAACGGCTGCCGGCTTCGGAGCGGCTGCTGCAGGCGTAGTAGTTGGGCGTGCGGCTCCTGTTTGGCCCCGGGCGTGTTTTCGTCCCGCTTTCGGGCTTTAATAATGGCGAAACAGCAGCCTCTCACCTCCGCGCCTGCAAGCACGGCGACCCTGCAGTGCCGCTCACGCCATTATTAAGCCCCCAGCGCGAGACGGGCACATGCTCAGGCCCAAGCCGGAGCTCCGCAGGTGCGGGTGCGCGAAAAGACCGAACCGAAGCACCGAGGCCATTTTTCCCCAAAAACGGCTTTAGTGAGGGCGGCGCAGGCGGCAGCAGCCGCAGCGCAGGTGGTTTGGAACACAGCCCTCGTCGGAAAGTAAAAATGAGGCGCTCTCTGAGCGGGCACAGTGCCACAAAAAGCAAGAGGCGACGAGTTTTGTCCTCGTCGCCTCTGCTTTACTGGGTTAAAGGTGCTTTAGAAGCGCTCTTTGAAGGATTGCTTTACTTAAGGTTGAAAGAAGCAGTACCGACCAAGAAGCCTTTGTTGAAGATCTTCACGTTGTACGTGCCCTTGATGAAGTTCTGGCCTGGCTGCCAAGCGCCGCAGACGTTTGTTTCGCCGTTGCTGTATTGGCAAGTGGCCGTGGTGGTGTAGCGGAAGTCCTGCTCCTGGCGCTTATCTTTAGTAATACCCGAACCAAGGCTCTCGATGGCCAATGTAGCGCCCGTTGGGTCAATGATAGCGATGTAGAATACTTCTTCACCAGCTTCCACGACTTCATTGGGTTCGGTGGTGAAGCAGATGTTCAGCTTGTCCACCTTGTTCGCGCGCGTCTTGGTCTTTTCCTTGCCACTGCCGCGCACGTCCACGGGCTTGACGGTGATGTCTTTGACGCGGATGGCCGAGGCGATATCTACCTTGCGGCTTAGCACCTTGCGCTCAGACTCCAGTTGGGTCTTTTCCGAAATCAGCGCAGCCTTGGCGCTGCTTTCTTCAGCCAAGCGCGACTGTGTCTCAGATAGAGAGGAACTCAGCGTAGATACCTCCTGCGTCAGTTGAGTGTTGCGCTCGGTCAGGATGCCGACTTCTTGTTTCAGTTTCTCAATTTCAGCCAAGTACTGCTTCTTCTGAGCCTCGAAGCGACCCATAGCAGAGCGGTAGTCGCGGTTTTCGCGAATAAGGCTTTCGATCTGTGCCTTTTGCTGCTCGAGTTGCTGAATCTGTTGATTGATTTTCTCATCCAATTGGGCATTAAGCCCTTTTTGCTGCTCGAGCTGGGCAATAGCGTCGTTGTACTTCTGGTCCAGCTCGGCGAAGGCTGCTCTTTGCTCGTTCAGTTCCAGCTTGTTGGCCTCCAGGTCTCGGCCTTTGCGATAGGTCTGGATCATGAGGAAGATGCTCAGGCCCAGCAGCACAGCGATGGCGATGCCGGCAATGGTGAGCATGCGCTTGGAGTTATCGCCCGAGGGGTTGTCGAGGTTCGGCGTATTGCCGTAGGATGGCTGACCATAATTGGTGGGAGTGCTCATAACGAATACAATTTTAAGTTTAACGAATAAGAATAATGGTGTCAAGTGGCGCGTCCCTTGACCTTGTTCAACGCAGTACCTTGCTCAGAGGAATATCCGCTGTTTTCGGTGTCAAAGGTCGGAGATAAAACTACGTCGAGCCAGCCAATGTTATGTGAAACGGCTGAAAATTTCGGTTTTACACATAAATTGGTGGTAAATCCGAATGGTATTTCAGGGAAACTCCCTACTGTATGTAAGAAGGTATTCACCCACATCCGCAGCGGTTGGCATACCTTTGCCCAACATGCGCAAAAAAGCCAAGCTATGGCCATCTGGGATAATTTCGACTTGAGCAATATCCTATTTCTCGATATCGAGACTGTGCCAATGGCACCCTCGTACGACGAGCTGGACGACTCCCTGCAGGAACTGTGGGCGCGCAAAGTGCGCAGCTTGCGCCGGCAGCCTGAAATAGAAGAAGATGTTATTGCACTTGACTTCGAGCAGCGCGCGGGCATTTACGCTGAGTTCGGCAAGATAATCTGCATTTCTGTCGGTATTCTCCGACAAACCAACGGTAACTTGCGGCTGCGCTTGAAGTCTTTCTATAGCCACATAGAGGCTACCGTACTGGGAGATTTCAGCGAGCTGCTCGATAAAAAATTCCACGACCCCGCCCGCTTTGCCCTATGCGGCCACAATATTCGCGAGTTCGACGTGCCTTATATCTGTCGGCGCCTGTTGGTCAACCAACTGCCTATGCCGCGGCTTTTGGACATCTCAGGTGCAAAGCCTTGGGAAACTAAACACCTGTTGGATACCATGGAAATGTGGAAGTTTGGGGACGCGAAGAGCTACACCTCGCTTTCCCTGCTGGCTGCCGTGTTTGGCTTTCCTTCGCCCAAAGACGACATGGACGGAGGCGATGTCGCTACCGTATATTGGCAAGAGCGCGACCTGGAGCGCATCGCTACATATTGCGAGAAAGACGTGGTGGCTACTGTGCAGCTCTTCTTGCGCTATCGGCGCCAACCGCTCCTCACATCAGAACAGATAGAGGTTGCCCGCTGACTATTGACTGTACTGCATCCCTCTTTTTCGATTATGCCCAAACACAAAATTGCGCCCTCCTTGTTGGCTGCTGATTTCACGCGCCTGCGCGAAGAAGTGGAGATGGTGAACCGCAGCGAGGCAGACTGGCTGCACTTAGACGTCATGGACGGTCGCTTCGTGCCCAACCTCACTTTCGGCATGCTCATCGTGGAGGCTGCGCGTCGCCTGAGCACTAAGCCACTAGATGTGCACCTGATGATAGTGGAGCCTGAGCGCTACGTAGAAGCCTTCCGCCAAGCCGGAGCACATGTCATTACCGTACATTACGAGGCGTGCTCACACTTGCACCGCATCATTTATCAAATTAAGGAGGCGGGTGCCTTAGCGGGCGTAGCACTCAACCCGCACACACCGGTGAGCGTTTTGGAAAATGTGCTCGAAGACATTGACCTGGTTTGTCTGATGTCGGTAAACCCGGGTTTCGGAGGTCAGAAATTCATTTACCAAACCTTGCCCAAAGTGCGGCGCTTGCGCGAGATGCTCACCGTGGCCAATGCCTCGGCCCTCATCGAGGTGGACGGCGGCATAGGGCTGCAAAACGCCGAAGTTCTCTTGCGCGCCGGAGCGGATGTGTTGGTGGCGGGCAGTAGCGTCTTTGGGGCCTCAGACCCAGAGGCAACCATCTCGGCCATGAAGGCACTCAATGAAACCTGGCTCTAAACCGCGCGCCATGAAAAAGATAGACAAGCTCGTGCTGACCAGCTTTTTCGGGCCTTTCTTGGTGTCGTTTGCCATCGCCTTGTTTGTCCTCATTATGCAGTTTCTCTGGCTGTACATTGACGACATGGCCGGCAAAGGCATCAGTTTGCTCTTATTGCTAGAGGTCATTGGCTACATGTCTATCTCCATCTTCCCTATGGCCTTGCCCATTGCCGTGCTCATCTCTTCGGTGATGGTCATGGGAAACTTGGCCGAGCGCTACGAACTGTCGAGCATGAAGTCGGCAGGCGTATCGCTGTTGCGCATTATGCGCAGCCTGATTATCGCTTCTACGGCCATTGCCGTTTTCTCCTACATCTGCTCTGATTATCTCAGCCCAATGGCCAACCTCAAGTTCAAGTCGCGCCTTTACGACATCCGCAAGCAAAAGCCCGCGTTGGCTATTGAAGAGGGCGTCTTCAATGACGACTTTCGGCAGTTCATCATTCGAGTAGGGAAGAAGGAGCGCGACAATGAAACCATTCGCGAAGTCTTCATTGAGGACCAAAGCCAGTTGGGGCGAATGCGCGTCAATGAAATTATGGCGGACAGTGGCCAGATGTTCACGACCAAGGACGGGCGCTTTTTTGTGATGAACCTCTTCAGCGGCGCCCAATATCAGGAACCCATCCCCACGCGCTTGCGCAGCGACGGCAGCGAAGGTGCTCCGTTCGTTCGCCTGCACTTCCAGTCTTGGACAAAAGTGTGGGAACTGAGCGAGTTTGAAATGAGCCGAACCGACGAAGACCGCTTCAAGGGGCAGCGCACTATGCAAACCATGCGGGAACTGCGCCAAAGTATAGACTCGCTCTACCGAGAAATACAAGAACAACGTCAGGACATGGCTGAGGAGTTGCTCGTCGTCGTCAAGCGCCTAAGCCAAAAGCCCGACCCCATGAATGACCCCGTGGAGCGCGAACGCCTGCGGCAAGACTCTATCCTGCGCGCAAAGGGAGAAAGGGCTATATCCTCCCCTTTTCCAGACCCTATTCCAGTTGACTTGCCCAAGCAAGTGATAGAACGGCCGATTACAGAATACCCCCAATGGATAGAAACCTTCGACCCACTTCGTCGAGGCAGGCTCATAGACGACGCTTTGGTGCATCTGAACTTGACTAAATCTATCGTTGACCGTCGCTCTTCTCAAATAGAGCATAGGCGGAAAGAAGCGGCTAAGACAGGCTATGAGCTGTATGCCAAATACAGCTTTGCTATAGTGTGCATCATTTTTTTATTTATCGGTGGTCCGATGGGTGCTATCATCCGCAAAGGAGGATTTGGCTATCCCATCTTGGTGTCTATCGTTTTCTTTGTTACCTTCATCATGCTGACCATCATGTGCCGCAAGTTGGCGGAGGCTTACATCCTAACGCCCTTTTGGGCGGCCATGATGCCCAGCGTGGTGTTGGCACCCATCTCTGCTTTTCTCACTTGGCGCGCGCTCAATGACGCTGCTATGTTCAGCACCGACCGACTAGACCGCTTCGCCTTACGCGTGCGGCGCTATTTGGAAAAACGATTTATAGGCACATGAAACAAGCATTCTGGGCCAATCCATGGTTCACCATACCCACCCTGCTGTTTATCAACATCGGCTTGCTGATAAGTCTGGTTGTACCTCAGGGCGTGGAGATATTGTACTTCAACACTTGGCGACATGAGCCTTTCAATACTTTTTTCCGCTGGGTTACCCTCTTAGGCGAGGCTTGGTTATTCATTTTCATCGGGCTGCTGGGCTTGTTGTGGCGCTATCGGATGGCACTCCTGTTGGCAATAGGTGGGCTGTTGATCTTCACCTCTTCTCAATTGCTCAAAACCGCGGTGGGCAAGGAGCGCCCAATCCTCTTTTTTGCTAACCACAACCTCAAGGAATATGTGGTCTTGTTGCCGGGCGAATGGCCTCACGGAGGCAACACCAGTTTCCCTTCCGGACACACCATGACGGCGTTTGGTCTATTTGGCCTCTTGGCCTTGTTGGCAGGGCCGCGGCGCCCTGGCTTAAGCCTGACGTGCGCCGTTGCTGCTGTTTTGGTGGGGCTGTCGCGCATTTTCTTAGTGCAGCATTTTCTGACGGACGTGCTGGCTGGCGCCCTGTTAGGGCTGCTAATGGCCGGGGTAGTGTGGGCCATAGATAACCGTTGGCTGCGACAGTATCCGGCGTTGGATGGCGGACTTTTGCGCAAAAGCACGCCAGCACAGCCTGCGGAGGAAGCCGCCCTCTAATGCGCAGCCGCCCCGAGGAGTAGTTGGTAGAGTTGATGGGCGGCCGTATCCCAGCTAAAAAGCGTTCGCCGAAGGCGTCCTTTGCTTATCAAAGAGGCGCGCAAGACCTCATCGCCGTACAGGCGCGCCAGCCCACTGGCAATGTCTTCTACAGACTCAGGATTTACCTGCAAGGCTGCATCGCCAGCCACCTCTGCGAGGGCCGTCCGATTGGAACACAACACCGGAATGTCGCAGGCAAAAGCTTCCACTATAGGTAGGCCAAAGCCCTCACTGAGCGAAACATTTACCACGGCCGATGCTGCGCCATACAAGCCAGCTAATGCGCTCTCGGATACGTAGCCCAAAAGGCTGATGTCGGCCCTGTGTTGGGCTGCACGCAGCGCTGCGCGCACCGGCTCACATCCCCACGCCATGCGCCCACTCAGCAGGAGCCGAACGGGTGCTCCGGTCTCGCTCTTGAAGCGGTCAAAGGCCTCGATGAGGCGCGGCAGGTTCTTGCGCGGGTGAATAGCCCCTGTGTATAGGAAATAAGGCTGCCCTTCGGCGTAGTGTGCGCGTACTGCCGCTTGTTCTTGCGGCGATAGGGGGCCGAATATCTCCCGGCAGCCATTGTATACCACAGCCAGGCGTTCGGCTGGCACGCCCAATGCCATGGCTGCCTGCCTGACGTAGGCCGACACCGTGGCAATGCGCTCGGCCTGCTTCAAATAGCGCGGTAAGAAGTGCTGGTAATAGCGCCGAGGCCACCAAGGCACCCCCTGTGGCTCTTCCAGCGGGATGAGGTCGTGCAAGGTCATTAGCGTGGGTACGCGGCTCCTGAGGCTCAAAAAGCTATCTGGAGAAAAGAACACATCAGGCTGGTAGCGCTCCAGAATGCGCGGCACTGACCACTCAAACCACGCGTACCACAACAGCGGGTGGCGCGCCGGCGGAAAAACGACGACCGGCTCCACATTAGGGCCGTACAGGAAAACCGGGTCGTAAGGGCGGTCGAAGAGGAAAATAAACTCATCTTCCGGATGCGCCTTCACCATGCGGCGGAGCACTTCGTGCGTGTACCAGCCAATACCTTCCAGTCGGTTGGTCAACAAAAAACGCGCGTTTACGGCAATGCGCATGGCTAGAGCGAGGCCGAATTACTTGGGCGTGGCGGAGCGCCCATCAACACATGGGCGTCCGATGCTAGTGTAACAAAAACCGAGGTCTCTCATCATCTCCAGGTCATACACATTGCGCCCGTCGAAGATGAGCGGCTGGCGCAGTGTATCCTTTATCCGCTCGAAGTCTGGTGTGCGAAACTCACTCCATTCCGTAGCGATGAGCAGGCAGTCGGCGCCTTCGAGCGCCTCATACATCGAGCGGGCGTAGATGAGCCGGTCGCCATATTGGGCGCGGACGTTGTCCATAGCCTCGGGGTCAAACACCTGCAAGCGCACGCCCTCGCGCAGCAGCTCATCGGCCATGGCCAGCGCTGGCGCCTCGCGGATGTCATCAGTATTGGGCTTGAATGCCAACCCCCAAAGCGCCATAGTCAGCCCTGACAATTGGCCCTTAAAGAAATCGCGCACCTTGCGCACCAAGGCGCTCTTTTGGTGCTCATTTACTCCCATTACCGCCTTGAGGATGCGGAAGTCGTAGTCGTACTCTTCGGCAGTGTAGGCCAGCGCCTTCACGTCCTTGGGAAAGCACGAGCCGCCGTAGCCAATGCCCGGGAAGAGGAAGCGCTTGCCGATGCGGCTATCGCTGCCGATGCCGATGCGCACCATGTCCACGTTGGCACCGGCGCGCTCACAGAGGTTGGCCATTTCGTTCATGAACGAGATGCGCATGGCCAAATAGGCATTGGCTGCGTACTTGGTCATTTCCGCCGAGCGCTCATCCATGAAATAAATCGGGTTGCCTTGCCGCACGAAAGGCTCGTACAGCAGCCGCATCAGTTGGCGCGCTCGCTCGCTGGAGGTACCCACCACGACGCGGTCGGGCTTGAGAAAGTCCTCCACCGCAACGCCCTCGCGCAAAAATTCAGGGTTCGAGACCACATCGAATAGGTCTTGGCTCAGGCGCTCCGACAGGATGGCTGCCACCTTTTCGGCAGTGCCTACTGGCACGGTGCTCTTGTTGACCACAACCCGATAGGTCGTAATCATATCAGCCAGCTGACGCGCTACCCCCAGCACATAGGACAGGTCGGCGCTCCCATCCTCGCCAGGCGGCGTCGGCAGGGCCAAGAAAATAATGGTGCTCTGATCCACCGCTTCGCGCAAGTCGGTGGTGAAATGCAGGCGGCCTTCCTTGGTGTTGCGCTCAAAAAGAACGTCCAGGCTTGGCTCGTAAATGGGTATTTTACCTGCTTTAAGCGCTTCCACTTTGGCTGCATTATTGTCCACACAAATGACATTGTTTCCTGTTTCTGCGAAACAGGTGCCCGTTACCAAACCTACGTATCCGGTACCGACGACAGCGATGTTCATGATTGTTATCTGTTTTTTAAAAAAGCAAAAAGGCGCGCAAAGGTAAACGCGCCGCCATTGCAGCAGGCGCGCGCCGGCTAAATGCGGGGCTATGGCCCGGAAAACACCCATCGGCGCGCGTCCGTCTGTACTTGATGTCAGGAAGTTTGCTTTGGCAACCCCACCATATCTTCGGGCCTTACCCAGCGCTCAAATTCCTCCTCTGTGAGATATCCCAAGGCCAGTGCGGCTTCCTTTAAGGTCAGTCCTTCTCGGTGGGCCTTTTGAGCAATTTCAGCGGCCTTGTAATAGCCAATATGTGGGTTGAGCGCCGTTACCAGCATCAGCGAATTGTTCACGTGCCGGCGGATGTTGTCGTGGATAGGTTCTATTCCTACAGCGCACTTATCATTGAACGACACACAGGCCTCTCCAATCAGGCGGGCTGAGTGCAGGAAGTTGTAGATAATCATGGGCTTGAACACATTGAGCTCGAAGTGCCCCGTAGCACCGCCTACGTTGATAGCCACATCGTTGCCCAGCACCTGTGCCGCCACCATGGTGAGGGCTTCGCACTGTGTGGGGTTTACTTTGCCCGGCATGATGGACGAGCCAGGCTCGTTGTCCGGAATGTGTATTTCGCCGATACCTGCGCGCGGGCCAGAGGCCAGCATGCGGATATCGTTGGCTATCTTCATGAGGCTGACAGCGGCAGTCTTTAAGGCGCCGTGGCTCTCCACGATGGCATCGTGCGAAGCCAGCGCCTCAAACTTGTTAGGCGCCGTAACGAAGGGCAGGTTCGTCAGCTCGGCAATGTAACGAGCCACCTTTTCGGCGTAGCCCGGCGGCGTGTTGATGCCCGTGCCCACAGCCGTGCCGCCCAAGGCCAGCTCACTCAGGTGCGGCAGCGTGTTGCGAATGGCGCGCAGGGCATTGTCCAATTGGGCCACATAGCCCGAAAACTCCTGCCCCAGTGTCAGCGGTGTAGCGTCCATGAAGTGGGTGCGCCCGATTTTCACCACGTGCATGAAAGCCTCCGATTTGGCTCGCAGCGTGTCGCGCAGCCGTTCGATACCTGGCAGGGTTACCTCCACCAGCATCTTGTAGGCCGCAATGTGCATGGCTGTGGGAAAAGTGTCGTTCGACGACTGGGACTTGTTCACGTCGTCGTTGGGGTGTAGTACCTTCTTCTCGTCGGTGAGCTGGCCACCCTGGAGCACATGGCCTCGGTAGGCGATGACCTCGTTGACATTCATATTGCTCTGCGTGCCCGAACCTGTCTGCCACACCACCAGCGGAAATTGGTCGTCCAACTGCCCAGCCAGTATCTCATCGCACACGCGGCAGATAAGGTCGCACTTTTCAGCGGAAAGCACACCGAGGTCGCGGTTAGTGAGTGCGGCGGCTTTCTTCAGATAGGCAAAGCCCCGAATGACTTCAATGGGCATGCGGTTGGTCTCGCGGGCAATCTTGAAATTCTCAACGGAGCGCTGCGTCTGAGCGCCCCAATACACGTCGGCAGGCACCTGGACTTGGCCCATGGTGTCTTTCTCAATGCGGAAATTCATGTCGGAAAAAATGTTTTTGGCACAGTGAACGATATGCGGGCGCAAAAGTAAAGCGCACTACCGCGCCGGCAGGGCTTCCACTACAGCAAAAGATGTCTGTCGTTTTTTGGGAAAAAAAGCCCTCCAACCTTAGGGCTTGTGCCGTAGAAGCGTATTACACACTTTAGTTTGTTCCTGGGCGTGTTCTCTTCTCGCTTTTGACCTTTAGCGAGGGTTCTGAAAGGGTACACATTTACCGGCGAGGCTGTTTCTCCCCCCTCGCGCGCTGCGTCCGCCGCCACCTACACCGCCCCCGCCGTGGCCGTTTTTTTGGGGGAAAAACGGCTCCAGTGCTTCGGCTTGGCTTTTTGGCGCACCTGCACCTGCGGAGCTCCGGCTTGGGCTTGAGCATGTGCCCGTCTCGCCCCGGGGGCTTAATAACGGCGTAGTGGCATGGGAGAGTCGCCGTGCTTGCAGGCGCGGAGGCGATAGGCTCCTGTTTCGCCATTATTAAGGCCCGAAAGCGGGACGAAAACACGCACGGGGCCAAACAGGAGCCGCGCGCCCAGCCGCTACGCCCACAGCAGCCGCTCCGAAGCCGGCAGCCGTTTTTTCACCCCAAAAAATGGAGGGAAGAAAGGCGGCGGGAAAGTGGCCGGTTCTACTTTTCACTTTTCACTTCAAAATGGCAGACCCTGAGGGCACTTTGGAAAATATCATTCATCATTCCTCACTCACCCTTCTCTTTTGGCCAAATGCTCACCGCCGCTCCTCCGCCCGGAGCCAGCGGAAGTTTTAGCACCGTTTCGCTCGTTACCAAACGCTCCTCGATGCGGTAGGCTATCGGGTTGTGCTCCCAGTGTGCGTCGGGGGCATCCAAGTATAGCGTGGCCACGTAAGTCTGGCCGGGCGTAAGGAAGGAGAGCGGCACTACGGCCGTGCGCGCGTTTTCGTCCGTAATGGCGCCGACATACCACTCCTCGTCCCCATCTTTAGCCTTGCGCGCCACCGTGAGATAGTCGCCCGGTTCTGCTTCGAGGTAAAGGGACGTGTCCCAGTCCACCGCCACATCCTCGATGAATTGGAAGGCATCCGCAAAGCGCTCGTAGTTTTCCGGCAGGTCGGCGGCCATTTGCAGCGGACTGTACATGGTTACGTACAGGGCCAGTTGCTTGGCTAAGGTCGTGTGTATTTGTTCCTTTTTGCCGGGGTCGTAGTAATCCAGCTGGATTTGGAAAATGCCGGGCGTGTAATCCATGGGGCCACCCAACAGGCGCGTGAAAGGCAGGATGGTCTCGTGAGCAGGCGGATTGCCGCGACTCCAGGCGTTGAATTCGTTGCCGCGCGCAGCTTCACAGGCCAACCAATTAGGATAAGTGCGATGCAGCCCAGTCGGGCGTACTGACTCGTGGCTGTTGACCATAATGCGCTGCTGAGCCGCTTTGTCCACCACCCGCAAGTAGTGATTGACCATCCACTGGCCGTCGTGGTACTCTCCGCGCGGGATGATGCGCCCCACATAGCCCGTCTTCACAGCGTCGTAGCCGTGTTCTTTCATGAAGCGGAAGGCCGCATCCATACGACGCTCATAGTTAGTAACCGAAGCCGCCGTTTCGTGATGCATCAGGAGCTTTACGCCCTTTTTCTGGGCGTACTGTTGCAGAGCAGCTACATCAAAATCCGGGTAAGGCGTTACGAAGTCGAACACTTCCTCTTTCCACTGGCCGAACCAGTCCTCCCAGCCTACGTTCCAGCCCTCTATCAGCACGGCGTCGAAGCCGTGTTCGGCGGCGAAGTCAATGTACCGCTTTGTCCGCGCTGTGGTGGCGCCGTGGCGGCCGTTGGGCCGCAATTTGGCCCAGTCTGTCGTGGCCAAATGGACGTTGTTGGTGTCGGCGTAGTTCCACGAAGAGACGCCCACATGCATCTCCCACCAGATGCCGACGTACTTCTGTGGCCTTATCCACGAAACATCAGCGATGCGACACGGCTCGTTGAGATTTAGGATAGTTCTCGAAGCCACAATGTCAGTGGCCTTGTCGCTGACCAGCACGGTGCGCCAAGGCGTTTGGGCTGGCGTCTGTAGGTACGCCTTGTTGCCCACGGCATCCGGAGCGAGGGTAGAGACAAAAGTGTAGGTATCAGGCTGCAGCGTCAAGCACATGGCCGGGTAATTCACCAAGGCGGCTTCGAAGAGGACGATATACAGACCGTCAGCAGACTTAAGCAACACGGGCGTCTGCACGGCGTGCTTGCCAATTGGGTTGCGGGTGAAAATCTCCACTGCCTCCTTTCCGATGGTGGCGTCAATATCGCTTAGGAGCGTCTCGCTGTAGGCATATTCGTTGGTGTCAAAATCGCCAGGTATCCAAAAGGCTTTGTGGTTGTCAGTGAGGCAAAACTCCGTGAACTCATCCGTTACTGTGAAATAATTCAGCGAGGGCTGCTGCGGGAATTCGTATCGAAACCCCAGCCCGTCGTTGAACAGGCGAAAAGTCAGTACCAATGTGCGCAGTTGGGGCAGGCGTTGCCCCAGGGTGATGCGCATTTCGCGGTAATGATTGCGGATGAGGCGCTCTTCGCCCCACACCGGCTCCCAGGTTTCGTCCACAGAAGTGGTGTCCACCCGCTGAATAAAGAAGCCCTCGAGCATGGGCGCCTGATCCTTGAGCACCAAACCCAAGCGACTGGGGCGGATGACTTCGCGCTCGCCCAGCCGCAAGGCATAGGTGGGCACTCCTACCGGCGAAAGCGAAAAAGACAGCGACAACCGCCCATTGGGCGAGTAAAGGGTTTGGCCATGCGACGAGGCGCCAAGGGCCAGCGCCAACAAAGAGAGCAAGAAATATCTCATGACGTACTGCGGCGTTTTGGCCGCAATGTTACCGAGTGTATGAGTTTGTGAGAAAAGTCGGACTATCCGTTTTTGCAAGTGCGGCCTTTTCCACCTTCATCTTCTGGTGAAAAAACGGCTGTCGGCTTCAGTATGGCTGTTGCGCGTATCACAAGTGCGTGTAGCTGCTGTTGGGCCTCGGGCGCGCTCTCGCTTCGCTCTTGGGCCTTAATAATGGCGCGGCGGCGGCTTCACTTCCCCGCTGTTGCATGCGCGGAGACGCCAACGCGCAGCTACGCCATTAGCCGAGGCTAAGAGCGGGACGGACACACGCCAAGCCCCTGCCAACGCCCCACATCTGCATGTACGCGGAAGAGCCAAGCCAAGGCTTCCGGACCGTTTTTTCCAAAAAAAACAGTTGTTGTGGCGGTTCATGCCGTTCTACACCGCTACCCGTCTGCCGCAGGTTCATCGAACTAAAGTTAAACTGCCCTTGATGACCTCCGTCTCGCCGTCGAAATACTCCACCTCAGCATACCACACAAAAACACCAGGGGTCAGGTTTTGGCCTTTGTAGCGTCCGTCCCAGCCTAGGGCAGGGTCGTTGGGCGCGAAGTTGCGCTGCTCGAAGATATGCTCTCCCCAGCGGTCGAAGATGAGCAGGTATTTAATCTGGCGTAGGGCGCCAGGGCGTGCGTACAGGGTGAAATGCTGGTTTTCAGGCTGTAGCGCATCCGGGTAGATGACGTTGGGCGCATAGATGCTGTCGCGCAAGACGCGCACTAAGACGCGGCTCTCCGAGAAGCACCCACTCTCCGTAGAGAAGACGGCGGTGTAAAGCGCTGTGCGTAAGGGCCGCACCCAGAGGTTCGGACAGGTGTCGCAGCCCGACAGGACGGCAGCAGGCTCGAGCCACTGGAAGCGCACCTCGGCAGGATTGGGTACGTCGGGAGATACCTCTGTGCGTAGCCAAGCGCTGTCGCCCAAGCGGATGGTCGTATCGGCATAGGCAGTGCCCAGTTGGGCCGGCAGTGCGGGCATCAGGAAATCGTACTGGGAGCGGCAGCCAGCGGTATCTTCCACGAAGAGGGTAAGTGGCCCACCGCCCACTGCCGAAAAGCGCGGCACTCCGCTATTAGGCGACTGGTTCAACCCGTAGCGCGTACCCTCGGGGAAGCCCGACACGGCCAGCAAGCCGTTGGGTCGGTCAGCGCACGGCCAACGCAGCACCTCGAAGGTCGGCTCATAAGGTTCAGGTTCCGTCACCTCGGCAGAGGTTACCGAGGTGCAGCCGTTGGCGTCGCTCAGCGTAAGCGTGTAGGTGCCTGCAGCAAGGCGTTGGATTATGGCGCCTGTGCTGCCATTCGACCATTGGAAAACGTAGGGCGGCACTCCGCCCGCCGACTGTGCTTCGATGCTGCCCGTTTCCTCCCCATAGCAGCGCACATCTACCGTGGCCAGGGTGGCAGACAGCGGCGAGGGCTGCGTTACCGTGGCCGAAAGCGCCACCGTGCAACCGTTGGCATCCGTGAGTTGGAAGAAATAGGTGCCAGGCGGAAGACCGGTCAGTGGCGAAACGACGGCTTGGGTGCCCAGCAAGAACTGATAAGGCGGAGTGCCACCTTGCGCCGTCAGGTCAATGCGGCCGGTGCTGTCGCCAAAGCAAAGCACCGCGGAGGCCACAGCTTGACCTATAAGAGCAAGCGGCTGGCCTATACTGGCTTGCAACACATACGTGCAGCCTAAGGCATCGGAGACCGTTACCTCATACGCACCTGCTGGCGCAGTGATGGCTGCTGAGATAGCGCCGTTCGACCACACATAGCCAAAAGGCACGTATCCCGTAGCGCTCACCTCAGCGCGGCCATCGCCACCGCCAAAGCAGGAGGCCGGTGTTGTACTCAGCTCCACTTCTGAAGTGAGCGTTTCCAAGGTGGCTTCTGCCGTTGTCGCACAGCCGTTGGCGTCGGTTACGGCCACGCTGTACGTGCCGCCAGAAAGGCCCACAAGCACTTGAGTGGCCCCGCCGGGCGGCTGATTATTGACGCGATATGGCGCAGCCCCACCCTGTATGCTGACGCCGATGGCGCCGCTTGCCGTGCCCACACAGCGTTCGTCCTGAGGGGTGAGAGTCAGCTGCAATGGCTGCGGCTCCGCCAGTTCTGCCAGGGCGGTGGCGGTGCAGCCGTTGGCATCTGTGAGCGTTAGCGAGTAGGTGCCGGCGGGCAGTCCGCTCAGCGCAGGTCCAGTGCCTGTGGCCGGTGCCCAGTTGTAGGTGTATGCTCCTGTGCCTCCGGAGGCAAGGGCGCTGATGGTACCATCGGCAGCGCCGGCGCATGAGACGCCGAAACCACTGAAGTCAGAGGGTATCAGTTGCACCACCAAAGGCGCCGGCTCGGCCACCGAGGCTTCCTTGATGTCGGAGCAGCCCAGCGCATCCGTTACCGTCAGGGTGTAAAGCCCTGCGGGCAGTTGGGTCAGCGGCGCATCACCAGTAGCACCATTGCTCCACTGGTACTCTACCGGCGGCTGTGCTCCCGCCACAGAGGCGGTCAGGGTGCCGTTGCTGTCGCCGGCACACAGCGCGGGCGTCGGCGACAGGGTGGCTTCCACCTTGCGCGTAGTGATGCGCACCGTATCGAAGGAGGAACACCCTTGGGCGCGTGTGATTTGCACCACCAACACCTCCTCGCGCTGCAGGGTGGCATCGAAAGGTCCGTCATAGCGGTAAGTCGGGTTGGCTATGGTGGCGCTGCTCAAAGCAGGCGAGGCGGGTAGCCACTGGTAGGAGGCTCCTGCTAAGGGCGCTGCGCCGAGCATTGCGGTCTCTCCGGCGCACAGCGTCAAGTCCTGACTGCCATTGGTCAGCGGTACGAAGGGCATAAACACCGTATCGGCAACACAGGCACATGCAGTATCTGCCAGCACTACCCACAGGCCGGAGCACCCTTGCAAGGTCTGGACATTGATATCGAAGCTAAAAGCGCGCACCTCTCCAGGCAAAAGCCCATCTACCGATACGACCCACGAAGCCAGTAGCGGGTCGGAGGGGTCGAGTTGGCCGTCTTGGTTGGCGTCTAAGCGAACTTCCAGCGCGATGGCGCCGCCGCCAATAGCGGAGGAGTTGTTGAGCAGGCGGACGTCCATCTGCCAATTTTCGGTGGTAGCATCTACCGGTATGGCAATGCCCTCCAACCCAGTCAAGGTATAGTTGGGCTTTTCCAACGTCAGTGCAGCCGCCTGTTCCAGCATGGTGAAGTCCACATTGCAGCTGTCTGTACCACAGGCCAGGCTGGTCTCCCGGAGGATCTGCAGCGTCGCAGGGTAGATGCCGCTACAGGAGGCCAGGGGTAGGTTGCTCTCCACCTGGAAAGTGAAGACCACAGAGTCGCCCGCAACCACTCCTGGTGGCATCTCGAAGACAATAAGGCGCAGGCCGCCAGTGGTCATGGAAGTAGGCTCGGCATTAGGTCCGTTGTGAAGGGCTTGCAGGCTTCCGGGCACATAGATGAAGTGGTCGGGCAAAACCAGGCGCACTTTTTCGCCCGCCTGCGTAGGGCCGAGGTTGCCTGGGTTGACAATGCGCACCCGCAACGGCATGCGCCCACAAACAGAAGACACAGGAGCCGATAGGGTCATCGCGTAGTTGTTCGATGCTGACGGAGCGCCAGCGATGGTTAATTTAGGTGCAGCAAAAAAGTCAGAAAAGTTAGCCTTGCCCTCACAGGCATCTTGCCACGACGCCCTGTAGCGAATGCGCGCAAAGTCGAGGTAGTCGCAGTTAGGCGTCGTCTGGAAGCGGAAGACCAGTGTGTTTTGTGGCGCAAAGGCCAACCCTGGCAAGGCTTCTATACCCAAGGGCAATTGGCCCAAATCAGCCAAAACAAGCAGCCCTTCAGGCGTCTGCACGGGGTCGGGTAAGGCTGCACTGGCGGCGCCATAGTGCACCGACGGGCTACCGGGTACGTAGTCTTGGCCGAGTTCTGGCAGCTGCAGCAGCAGCGAGATGTCGTACATGAAACCCTCGCCCTGGTTCACTAAGTAGATCTCGTAAGTGGCTGGCTGGCATAGATCTACCGGCATCAATGGCGCCAAAGCTATCAGCTGAGGTTGGGCACTCTGAGGGGCGAAGTACACTTCTACGCCTCCTTTGAGCATGCACGGCTCGCTCTCGCTCGGACACTGGAAGCCCGTCTGCAAATACAGGGTATCGGGTTGGCAGTCTGCAGGCGCCTGGGCGCGCAAGCGCAGCTCTATGCACTCATCGGTAGGCAGCGACCTCAGGCGCGTGGCTAACCGGCCGTCGGGCCAAGGCTCTATGACTAACGGCGGCGAAAAGGCAGGCGCTGCGAGGTCCTCTATCGAGAGGACTGGCATGCGAGGATTGTTCTCCCAAAACATGATAGGTTCGGGTATGACCATGCCGGCCTTGGGGTTGCATAGCTTCAGAAGCCATGTGGGCGTTCGCAAAGAGGACGCGCTATTGACCACCGAAAGGCTCGTTTCGTTGAGGTCTTCCAGCAGGATCGCCAGGTTGTTGTAGAAGACGTTGACGGTGTCGTAAATGCTCAAATAGCTCCGCCCTACCATACTGACTGGGAAAAGCGAAGTATCGGGCGGACAGAGCACATCGAGGCGCAGGGTGAAAATGGAAAAAGAGGCACCTGTATAATAGTCTGTTACTGGCAAATCGGGTGGGCGCACATAGCGGAGCAATACGCGGCCATCGGGCAGGGTAATGATTTCTGGGTCGTCCAATGGCAGGGGTACTGCCGCTGGCGTGCTGTCTGCGCCATCGCCCAACCGGTAGCTCCACAGGGTACTTCCCGGCACATATCTGAAGCCCGGTGGTACTTCTATCGTCAGGGTGTCGTACACGAATAGCGGGCGTATTTCCCGTGGGAAGAGGTCTGGCAAGCCTTGGTTTGATATGCCTTGTTGCAGCGTAACGTCCAAGGACATGGTGTTGCACACGCCATTGGGAGCCAAGGCAAAGAGGTTGATGTCGTACTGCGGGTTAATACAGCGGAAGTTGGCATTGGCCGTCTCACACAGCAGCGTGTCGCCGCCATATCGGTAAGGGAAGCGGATGCGCAGGTCACTAATGACCTCTGCCTTTCGGTTTGGCAGCGCCTCGGTCATACGCGCCAGTACCTCTACCCGCAGGCTATCACCCGCCGTCAGCCGCACGCCTTGCTGGGCAAAGCACCCTCCTGCTTCGCTCAGAGGCAGTAGATCGAAGGCCCAAATATGGTAACCATTCACAAACTGGTAATCGAGCGGCATATCCGTACAACTCACAGAGGTACCGCTCTCCGCGTCGTCGAGCCATAGCGTTATAGAGAGCAGCTGGAAGTACTCGCTCAGGCCGTTCCAGTAGTAAATCTCTACTTTAGTAGAGTCGAAGGTCTCGCCCGGAAAGCCTTTGATGTGGCCGACGGCCCGCATCAGCACGGTATCGAACGGTAGCGCGATGTCCAGCTTCAGATCTGGCGAGGGGCTGACCTTGGCCGAGAGGACGTTGTCCACATAGCCAAGCGTCAGGCGTTGTACGGAGAGGGTGTCTGCAAAGACGCCGTGGAGCAAGGAGTCCGCTTCTGGCGGTCGCGGGCAATCCACGGTAAAGAAAGAGCCATTGAGGCACACCAACTCATATGTGAGTGGGCAGCCATTGCCGCACGTCCAAAACACGCGCAAGGGCAGCTGGTAAGTGCGCGGCTCGTAGGTCGGCGTGCAGATAGCAGAGTTGTCAATGTCAGGAGGGCACAGGGTCAGCAAAGGCACCTCCAGTCTTCCGATGTTGCTCGGCAGCAGCAAGTTGAGCGTGGTATCGTTGGGGCGCCACCAGCTCATTGTGATGCCATTGAGCCTCGGAGAAAAGGCCGGAGGTATGTCCAAGGTAACGGGCAGCGTGAATTGGGCAATAACGCTATCCTGCGGGCAGATGTCTGACAGCCCAAGGAGCATTATGGACAGGTCGTAGTCAAAGGTATAAGTGGTGCCGGCCTGCAAGATGAAGTCCTGCTCGATTTCAACGCGCGCTTGATCAAGGCGGATACCCGTTGCGCCTGAAGGTGTGAGCATTGCCGATGTCTGCTGGCCGCAGATGTTGGTGAAGACGGCTGAAGATGCTATGAAAGAGGAGCCTTGTAGCGAGTTGCATTCCTTACAAGCTGGATTAAAGGAAAAGACAAACGACAGCATAGCCACTGCCCCAGGTGCCAGGTCGTCAAATTGCCCATCGCCATCTTCATCGCTGAAGCCACTGGGGCCGTCGGGGTCGGCAGTAAATGCCGAAAGAAGGAACCGGTACGGCTCAAAAGCCCCTCCGCCCGAAGCATCCGCCACAGAGGTGTTGCCCACCCGAAAGTCCGACATCGGGTAGCATTCTTTCCACTTGATACCCTCTTGGGCCGGCGCAAACTCGCTGGATACTATGGCGTGAATCCATTCCACATTAAATACCGGCGCTCCCCCTCTATTTTCGAGGAGGAGCACCGCCGTTTCCTGCTCGCAAGGCTTTGGAGGAGCAAAGGGTTTTTCAAAACTCAGGACGACCTCCACCGTGTCGCCCCCTGTGGCCGACACTATGTAATTGGCTGGGCGCAGTGGAGTACAACTTGTACCGTCTGCGCACGCCCAGCCATACGCCACCGTATTGCTCGAGACTGCGCAGCTGTTCAGGCGAAAGGTTTGGGAAACGACCACAGAGTCGCGAAAGGCCAGAAAGCCCTGCGCTCCCAGGTCAAGGCCACTGAGCACCAGGGTGTCGCCCTGGATACTGCCTGTGGTCTGGATCAATTGCAGCCCGGCCTGCGCATGGGCGTCGAGAACAATGACCCGGTAGGCATTGCCCAGCCCTTCGTTGCGGATGGTGAAGGTGCGGGTGAAAACATCGCCATTACTGCCGGAAAAAGACCAGTTGTTGCCGGGCGTCAGAGTAATGATGGGCACGCGTATGTTATATGCCTGGCCCAACAGAGGCGGCTGGGGTGTTCCTCCCAGTGTCAGCCGTATCGTGTCGCGCCTGTCGCCGGCGTCCAAGGCGAAGCAACCCACACGCACGCGCAGGTCAAATGTCAGGCTGCCCTGCGCTGGGACAGAAGGCAAATCCAGCACAGGGCATCGGGCATCGGCACTGTCTGCTAAGCCAACGCCTGACGCCCCTGCAAAGGCCAGGCCGCTGGAGAAGCAATATTGCAGCGTACCCACCGCAGAAGGTTGGTCTCCTGGGTTACTCACGGTGATGGTAAATACCGCTTCAGAACAAGCAGAGAGGTCGTTGGGAATGTTGGTGGTTACTGCAGGCGTCTGCGAAAAGCCCAGGGCCATCCACCCACTAAGCACCACAGCACAGAGCAATCGAGTAAACAAGGCGGACATAAAAAAGAGAGATTTAAAATAATGAGGTTTCTGATGGGCATTATGCCGGTAATGGGAAAAGCATAGGATTATCGCCAGATGCGACCACGGCTTCATTCGCCGCTCACGTAACAAATATAGGTCTTTGCTTTCGGCAGGTCAAAACTCTCAACAATCGAAATATGCACTATGTAACGGAGCCGTCAGAAATGCTCCCGGCCTCAGCGCAGCAGCTCGTATCGCTTTCCGGGCAAGGTGCGCACCAAGCCCTTGAACTCTAAGCCCAACAACAGCGCCGCCATCTGTCCAGGCGTGTATTCAGACAACGCCACCAGCTCATCCACAGCTATCTGAGGATGCGAACGGATGATATCCACCACGCGCTGCTCTTCAGTGGACAGCTCTAAGAAAAGCTCCTGTTGTATTGCCCGCAACTTACCTCTCTCCTGCCAATGGAACGCCTCTGCTATATCTGCCGCTGACTCGAGCAGCTGTGCCATGTTCGTCCGAATAAGCCGGTTGCACCCCGCACTTTTTCCATCGCGCAAGCGTCCGGGCACGGCGAAAATCTCGCGGTCATACTGGTGCGCCAGTTCTGCGGTGATGAGCGAGCCGCCGGCGTTTCCAGTTTCCACCACGATGAGCGCATCGCACATCGCCGCGATGATGCGGTTGCGCATCGGAAAATGTTCGCGCTCTGGCCCCATGGTGTGGGTAAACTCCGTCAGCAAGCCGCCATGCTCTGCGATGCGTTGGGCTACAGCGCGATGCTGCGCCGGATAGATGCGCCCCAATCCGTGGCCCAATACTGCAATGTTGGGCATGCCCAAGGATATAGCCTTTCGATGCGCCGTAACATCAATACCGAAGGCCAGCCCACTGACCACCACAACATCGTAGCACTGCAAACCCTCTATCAGCTCCTCGCATATAGCGCGTCCGTAGTCTGTAGGCTGGCGCGTGCCCACTATCGAAACAATGCGCTGGGCATTGAGCCACTCTATGGCCGACCCCTTGAAATACAGCAGCGCAGGGCTGGTGTTATACGGCTTCAGGCGCGCCGGGTAGCGGTTGTCTGTAAAGAAAACGGCCTGTATGCCATGCGCCTCCAGAAAACGCATCTCCCGCTCTGCCTGGACCAAGACGTCGTTGGCATGAGCAATACTATCCACCAACACAGGCCCGACGCCCGGAATCTTCAACAGCTCGCGGCGAGAGGCTCGGAAGACCTCCTCGGCGCCCCCACAATAGCCTACCAGCACGCGCGCCGTGGCAGGACCTATCTGTGGCACCAACGTCAGGGCAATCTGGTACAGCAGGGCATCGGTCATATCGCACAGGCATGGCTACTTTTGCCCGCTAAAGGTAGGGAGCAGTAGTGCAATGGCGCGCCTTTACCTCCATACCATTTACCTAACACGCCGTCTGCCATGGCTAAAAAGATACCCAGGCTCGAGTCGCTCATCGTCATCGTTTTTCTGCTCAGTGTGGCACTTTGGGCCATCGCCAAGTGCTCTGAGTCTCGGCAAGAGCGGCGCCGAACTGCAGAAGAGGTAGAAGAGCTGCAGAAGCCCCAAGTACCCGCCCTCAAGCGGGACACCATTTACCTCCCCCAACCTGCATCACCGGCGGCCACCACTGCTGAAACACCCGCTTCATCGCCACCCAAGACTACCCCAGCCAGACGCCCCACCCTGAGCCAGACAGCCGCAGAGACAGCACCGCCACCATCTGCTTCTGACCAATACAGCACCCTCTACGTAACCATAGACGGCCTTAACGTGCGCAAAGAACCCAACCGCCACAGCCCGGTCATCGCCCGCCTCAAGCTGTACGAACCCGTCCTCTTCCTCAACCGCAAAAGTGAACAGCCCGAAGAGGTCAATCTCGGCCGCCAAAAGGTTACCGATTACTGGGTCAACATACGCACCCAAAGCGGCCAAGAGGGCTGGGTCTTCGGCGCGGGAGTACATTACTACAAAACCAAACACCCAGGCGTGGGAGAATGAACGAAACAAAATCCGTATTCCTGCCGGCGCCCATGCCTCTTTCCTACTCGGTTTTGGTCTTGGCTAATGGCAAGTCCGCGGGCTGTTCTTTCTGCGCTTGCCGTAAAGGTTGTTTTTTGGGGAAAACGGCCCTAAGTCTGCTGCTTGGCTCTTTCGCACCCAGGCGGCCTCTGGGCTTTTGCTCGGGCTTGGCCTGTGTCCGCCCTGTGCTTGGGCTTTAATAATGGCGCAGGAACAGTCTCATCGCCCTGCCATGGCAAGCGCGTAGACGCCGAGACGCAGCTGCGTCATTAGCCGAGGCCGCAAGCGGGACGGGCACAAAAAGCCTCGAAAAGAGGCCGCACGGTAGCCTA
>FWWL01001789.1_pt1 | contig 48601 bp, 41 predicted proteins | sample 2228331 | NCBI WGS metagenome assembly FWWL01 (sample SAMEA103939775, study PRJEB20133) | metagenome | reverse complement strand
AAACACGAAAGTGCAAATAAGCGTTTCTGTGCGGAAATAGTCGTTCGACAAGAGAATTGTTCGAATAAGACCAAGCCTGTGTTTCGGAACTAAGGAGACCAAGAGAATCCTTGCATTCGTCCGCACGTTTTGGCAGCTCTGTTGCAACAATTAAAGAAGGTGACACCATGACCGAACTCCCTTCGTTCGAAGCCCTGCATCCCGCCGTCGTCCATTTTCCCATTGGCTTGCTTCTCGTTGCTCCTGTTTTTCTGATCCTCGGCTTCCTCTGGAAAAAACAGCGATCGGCTCTCTGGCTCGGCGCTTTGCTTATCATGCTTTTGGGCGCTTGGGGGACTCAATCTGCTGTGGTGACCGGCGAGGGAACCTACGACGCCGTAAAGAAGATTTACTCTTTTTCCCCCGAAGCCCACGAGGTCATGGAGGAGCATGAAGAACTTGGGGAACTGACGCGCACGGTCTTTGTGGTGCTCGCGTTGCTGTTTTTAGCAGGTGCAATCTTCTGGGCAAACCAGCACCGCTGGCTCAGGCGCCCTCTTTCACCACGTGTGCCACTCGTAGCCATGGGGATCTTTACCGCTGTTTACCTCGGAGCCTGCCTCCTTCTCTTTCGAACCGCGGCGCATGGCGGCGAGCTCGTTCACAAGCACGGCATTCGCGCCCCCCTTGACGTCCGCCAATCGCCTAACACCCTTGCCAATAAAGATCAGAGGCACGAGAAAAAAGACTGATGCCCAGTGCTGCTGGAGTCACATACTTGAGCAGCCCTTAGTGGATCGAGATCGAGAGCTCCACCTACGTCCCAAAGAGACGAACTGCTGTTTCGGCGAACATTGTCCCCCACCGCAAGCAGACGTCCCGCGCCCGCTTATCGGGCTCGCCAATAGAGACGGGGCCGTAGTGATCGTTCGTGAAATCTCCCACCACCAGCATCCCATGGATGAGCCAACCGTGAAGAATATCGAGAATGGCGGTTTCGTTGCCGCCGCCGACATTGGCCGAGGATGCAAACGCCCCGCCTAGCTTGCCTTTGAGCTGGCCGTGGAACTCAACGCTTTGGTCGAAAAGCTCCTTCACTGCGGCAGGAATCATGCCATAATAAACAGGCACGCCGGCCACGAGAGCATCATACTCGAGCCATTTGCGTGTCTCAAGACCAGGCACGCGAGCCAATTCGACTTGAGCCCCCGGGACAAGCCGCATCCCTTCCGCGATGCGCTCGGCCATTTTTTCCGTGTTGCCCGTACGGGAATAATAAAAAACGAGTATCTTCGCCATCTTCCCTCACCTCCAACTCTAAGCAGCTTCGTAAGAGAGAGTTCCGGCTCTCTTGTCCAACCTTGCTTGGTAAGTCGCCTCCACGTTAGCTGCAATATTCAAGAGGATCCCAATAGCTATCATGTTGGCGACGAGAGAACTACCGCCGTAGCTTATGAGAGGAAGTGCCATTCCCTTTGTTGGGGCGGCTCCTACCGCAACAGCGATATTCAAAAATGCCTGCACTGTGATGAGAAGGGTCATCCCCAGCGCTACAAGTGAACCAAAGGTGCTCGACTCCCGTTTGGCCACCTGAAACCCAAGGTACCCAAACAAAAGAAAGAGAAGAATCACAAGAACTGCGCCAAGAAACCCCGCCTCTTCACAAATAATCGAGTAGATAAAGTCGGTATGGCATTCCGCCAGAAAGAAATACTTCGCGGGGCCATTCGCAAGACCGCGCCCTGTCAATCCCCCTGTTCCAATCGCAATGAGCGAATTGAGAAGGTGATAGCCGGCTCCCAAGGGATCCTCCTCTGGATTCAGAAAGGAAATGATGCGCTTGAGTCGATAGGGCTCCGCTAGCACTGCGGCAACGAAGAACACAACACCACAGACCACCATCCCAGCCAAGTAAGCCACACGAACCCCGCCAGCCGCCCAGATCGCAAAACCAACAATCCCAATGACCACACAGGTTCCCAAGTCGGGTTCAACGACGATCAAACCACAACAAACAGCCAGGGCGAGAAACATGGGAAGAAATGTCCTGGAGAAAGATTGAAGAAGCCGGCGGTTATTTTGATGCCGATCCAAAACTTTTGCAAAGTAAAGCAGAAGGGCGATCTTGGCAAACTCTGAAGGCTGAATCTGGAATACCGAGCCCCCCAGCCAACGCCGCGCCCCATTAACAGGTTTCCCAAAAATAAGAACAGCTACGAGTAGCAGAACTGCCGCGGCGAGATACCACGGGGCCCACTTACGGTGGACGCTAAAATCGATCCTGGCGACAATCATCATCGTCAGGACGGCCACAATTGCCCAGGCAAATTGACGGACAAGAAACCTGGTGCTATGGATGGAGGGAACCGAATCGGGCAGAAAGTCAGACGAAGCAAGCAATTGCGACAGCTGCTTCATGCTCTCTTTCGCAGCGAGCGGGGCACTTGCACTGTACACAAACATGGTACCAATCGCCAGCAGCAAAAAGACGGTAAAGCACAACCACTTGGTCACACGCGCTATCATTGCTACGGTCTCCTTCTTCCTACTAGTTCAGCTTCAACAGGAGCTTGTCGACAATCCAACGTCGCGTTTGTGAAAGCACAGTGTCTAGGGCCTGGCAACTAGAAAATGCGTGATCGCCCCCCTCAATGATACAGAGAGAGTCATGCTCTTGGCAGCGACCGGCCAGAAATGATTGTGAATGGGTCAGTGGCACCACTTCGTCCTGATCTCCGTGGATAAAAAGAACGGGGCCACCATAGCCGCTTATCCAAGAAACCGGGTGAACATATGCAGGGAGGTCCTCAATGTAACCACGGCTCACCCGCCACCCACTCCAGTCTATAAACTCGCCTTCTTTATAGCCGTCCAGAGCGCATGCCTGAGACAAGCGCTCTTTGATGATTTCCGGGTGAGCAAGCCCCGCCCACAACACGAGCGTCCGCAATTCAGGATGGCGAGCTGCAAAATAAGTGGCTGACACGCCTCCGAGACTGTATCCCACCACCGCCGTGGCATTCCTGTCGACCTTTGGGTGCCCCCAAAATTGTTGTTCGACGTTTTCCAAATCCTGAAGGTATCCGGCGGGAGTAAAGTCAGCAAAATCCCCGCTCGAGTCGCCACAGCCCCGATGGTCGAAACGCAGGACGGCAATCCCCCGCTTCGCCAACGTTTGCGCTAATCGCGAAAAAAGCCTGCGGTTTTCAACGTGATGCCCCGTAAAACCGTGGCACAACAAAACCGCCGGATAAGGCGGTGCACACGACAATGGGAAGTCCCAAAGACCGACCAGCTCAAAGGGACCACTCTGGAATTGGAAGATTTCTTTTCTGACTGGGCTTAGTTGCTGGCACACAGATCCAAGATCTCTTTCACCAACTTTTCAATGCCAATGAAGAGTTCCGCAGGACCTTTAGCCAGCATATAAGCAGGAGTCGTCACAATTTTATTACGCCGATCGACGACAATGTCACGAGCCGAGCACTCGACGTGTTCCGCCCCAAGGGAGCGAAGATCTTGCGCGGTTTTCGGATCATTTCCGATCGTCAAAGTCGGAGTCACATCAGCCAGGTCACTCAGTGACGCTGCAACGACAACGGGAGCAATGCAAATTGCTCCAACAGGTTTTCCCGCCCGAACGAATTCTTGAATAAGACGCCGGACTTCTGGGTGGACGGTCAGATTGACTCCATCCACGGCATACGAGCAGAGATTCTTGGCTGCTCCAAAGCCGCCCGGCAGAATAAGAGCATCGGCAGCAGACGGGGTGATTTTCGAAAGCTCTTCGATCTTGCCACGGGCAATCCGCGCCGCTTCAACAAGCACGTTGCGCTTTTCATTCATGGGTTGCCCAGTGGCGTGGTTCACCACATCTCGCTGCTCAATGTTCGGGGCGCAACAAATGATCTCCGCGCCTTGATTGTCCAAAGCGAGCAAGGTGATCACCGCTTCATGAATTTCACTTCCATCAAAAACTCCGCATCCGGAAAGCAAGACGGCAACACGCTTGGCCATGTCAGTTTACCTCCCTCAGCATAAGCAGATCTTCAATGTTTGATACGGAAGACCAGCGTGGGAAATTTAACGCCAGGGGTCACGAAAAAAAGCGGTAACGGAAGAGAACCCACAACGAGATAAAACCGTCGGCCCAGTAAAGCTTTTTGCCCTCAGCTTTAGAACGAGGGGTGTAGGCAACAGGAACCTCGCATATGCGCACACCTTGACGAATGAGGCGCACAGCGAGCTCGACCGTAAAGGACATATCGCGGCGATCAAAATTCATCCCCTGCACAATTTCACGCCGAAACATCTGGTAGCACGTTTCGACGTCTGTAATGTGCGTGCCATAAAGTAAATTTAATACGAAGTTGACAAGGCGATTGCCCCAATACTGAAGAAAGGTCATTTCCGGTCGCCCCCCGAGGAAACGGGAGCCGAAGACAACATCACACTCTCCAGCCGCAATGGGTTCGAAAAGTTGAGGGAGGCACGCTGGATCAAGCTCGAGATCAGCATCCTGAAAAACAACGACATCGCCGGTAGCAACAGCGAGTCCCTCCTGTAACGCCCCTCCCCGACCATTGCGCTCTCGCTGCAGGATGGGAATGAGGTCCCCCCGGAGAGCTTCGCGCTCTATGATCTCACGGGTACCGTCGGTTGAGTTCCCATCGACAACGATGATCTCCTTGGACAGCGGCACTTTACGCACCGCCTCGAGCACTGTGCCCAGCGTCCTGACTTCGTTGTAAACGGGAATGATGATCGATAGCTTCATCCGTGCGCCCTACCGTCGGCGTCCAAAAAGGCGCAAATCAAGTCGCAGATTTCGTCAACCGCTTCGTTCGACAAACCAGGATAAAGCGGCAGAGTGAGAGCCCTTTGCGCGAAATCCTCTGCGTTTGGTGCAGGGGGAACGGAAATCTTACCCTCTGCACGAGCCCTGCGATAGGCTGAAAACGTGTGAATGGGAGCATAATGATGGGACGTCTGGATGCCTGCCTCATGCAAGCTGGCTCGCAGCCGATCGCGTATGGCGCTGCTCTTACATACAACCACGCAAATGTGGGCAGCGCTGCGAGCCAACTGCTCATCTCGACCAAATAGGAGTTCGATTCCTTCGGCTGAGGCTAGCTTCTCCCGGTAACGCCGGTAAAGTTCTCGCCGCCGCTCATTGTTGGCATCAAGTTTGGAGAGCTGAACGAGGCCAAGGGCTGCCCCAAGCTCGTTCCAACGCATGTTGTGGCCCAGAACAACGACGTCGTAGGCAGAGGTGCGCGCAAAATGTCGCTCTGCAGTCCCGCTCGTCAGGCCATGGCTGCGCAAAAGCCGCGCCATTCTTGCTAGTTCGTCGTCATGGGTGACCAGCGCTCCCCCTTCTCCCACGGCGAGATTCTTGTTCGAGAAAAAGGAAAAGCACCCAATATGCCCAACAGTGCCCAATTTTTTCCCTTTTTGTGAGACTCCCCCGAGAGCGTGGGCAGCATCCTCCACAAGGTAGATGCCGGCGCGGTCAGCAAGTTCGCGCAGTTCGTGAGCGAAGGCATCGAAACCCGCATAGTGCATCGTGCACAAGGCGGCCAGTCCCCCCCGCCGAACAACGTCGTACGCTTGCTCCAGAGACATTCGGGGATCGGTCGGCGAAGTTGAGTCGACAAGAAGTGGCGACATTCCCGCTGCCACAATCGCATTGGTCGTCGCGACAAAACTGAGTGTCGGAGCTGCCACAAACCGGTGGGCAGGTGGCGCATTGTGATACACCAACGTGAAAGCAATTTCAAGCGCAGCCGTGCAGCTAGAAACAGCGACCACATGGCGCACCCCCAAGTACTCGGCAAGTCGCGCTTCAAATTCAGCGGTCTTAGGCCCCATGGTAAGCCATCGCGAGCGAACGACTTCAAGAACCGCCCGCTCTTCTTCCTCACCATAGTCGAGATCAGATAAGGGTATACGCCATGCGCCTGACGTCATGATTTCTAAAGGATGGAAGAATGATACGCGCGGTACAAGGAAGAACTCTTCCGCGCTCAAAGCGATGTTACCTTGCTTTTACCGACCCAATCAGAAGAGCGGCGCCCTCCCTCATGGCAGTGGCTTTAGAACGGCTGCTATCGCGCGAATATGGTCCGGCGTCGTCCCGCAACACCCACCAATAATGCTGGCTCCCGCCGAGAGCAAGGAAGGCACCCACTCGACTAACGTCTCGGGCTCAGCCTTGTAACAAACTTTGCCTCCCACTAGCTCGGGGGTACCGGCGTTCGGTTCCACAATAACGGGGCGTTGGCTCACTTGAGCAAAAGTGCGAACGAGCTCAACGTAGTCCTCAAGGCCCAGATTGGTTCCACAATTGCATCCAACAAGATCGACAGGCAAATCTCGAAGCAGTTGCGCACAAGCCTCTGGTGTGGCTCCGGTCATCGTACGCAGCCCCACGGGCGTTTTTTCGAAGCTAAAGCATGCCATAAGGGGAAGAGTCGTAACCGTACGAACGGCCTCTACAGCACATTCCATTTCGTCAAGAGCCGTAATCGTTTCGATAATGATAGCGTCAACCCCTTCCCCGGCGAACACCTCAGCCGTTTCGCAAAAAGCGGCCACTGCATCTTGACGCGAGATGTCGCCGACGGGCTCGAGAAACTCGCCAAGCGGTCCCACTTCGCCACACACATAGACGTGAGGAGGCGCTTCACGGCGCAGCAAGGAGACAGCCGCTTTGGCAATGGCGACAATCTGATCTCCGCGCCCAAAATGAGCAAGGCGGTAGCGATTCGTGCTAAAGGTATTAGTGAGAAGGATGTCCGCTCCGGCCTCCACATACTGGCGGTGAACAGCCGCCACAGCATCGGGATTATCAAGGTTCCATACGTCACCGCACATGCCGACTGGCAAGCCCAGCCGTTGAAGCTCGGTTCCCATCGCGCCATCGCACACAAGCTTCTGCCCCGTGGCAAGGCGTTCCATGAGGGGGAGGCGCATTGTCGATCCACCTTTCTTGCCAAGATCCTAAATTGTTGTTGGCTTTAGTGGCACAGTCATTGCAACAGATATCACGAATGAAAGCCCCCGAGCCTGCAGCAAGGGGGCGGGCGCTTGCGGCCCACGACCAGTGACAGATTCCGGAAAGCGGGGGTACAGTGAACAGTGAGCAAAGAAGCCAACCAGCCGATCGTCGAGGTCAAGGATCTCGTTGTCGAGTATGGGCGCGGAGCCACACGGGTAAGAGCCCTCAACGGGATCTCTTTTGAGATTTATCCCGGCGAGTGCGTTGGATTTGTCGGCGCCAATGGCGCCGGGAAATCCACAACAATCAAAACACTCATGGGCTTTATCTTTCCGACGAGTGGACAGGTTCGCCTTTTCGGCCAGGAAGCTGGCACCGTGGCAAGTCGCCGCCGCATTGGTTACCTGCCAGAGGTCGCTCTCTACTACCCCTTCATGAAAGGCAGAGAGCTTCTGGAGCTTTATGGCGGTCTTCATGGCCTGTCGCCCAATGAGCTAAAAAACCGCATCCCGGAACTTTTTGAAGAGCTCGGCCTCAAGGGGAAGGAGGAAGTCTTGCTCAAAAACTACTCAAAAGGCATGCAGCAGCGCCTCGGGATCGCCCAAGCTATCATTGCTGATCCTGAGCTGATGATCTTCGATGAGCTTTCTAGCGGTCTCGATCCGGTCGGTCGCTATGATTTGCGGCGCGTCCTGCTTCGCCTCAAAGAGCGTGGTCGCACGATTTTCTTCAGTTCTCATGAGCTTACGGAGGTTGAAAACCTCTGTGACCGGGTCATCATTATCAACAAGGGCTCTATCGTCACCCAAGCTCCGGTCAGCGAGCTGCTCAAGCCTCTCAATTTGTTCGAGATCGTCTTTGCAGGTGCGGGACCGGCGTGGCAGATGCCTGAACGCATTGCGCGCCACAACCCGACGCGTGTAGGGGAAAACTTCCAAGTCACCATTCGCGACGTCGCCGAGTACGCTCAAGCGGTGACGGAGGTCGTCGCGTCCGGAGCCAAGATTCTCTCGACGAGTTCAAAGACCCAGTCGCTTGAGGATTTCTTCATTACGTTGATCCAAGGTGGCCGAAAGGAGGAGCGTGCAGCGTGAGACCAGTGCGACTCATAGCGTGGAGTGTCCTTATTGAGGCTGTCCGCCGCAAGGAGATTTACGCAATTGTCTTATTATCATGCTTTCTTATTCTCGGCATTATGTCCATAGACTTTTTTGGGCTGCGTGGCCTCAGCAAATTTTACTGCGAAGTCTCGCTCCAGGTCATGAGCATTGCCACGGCACTGACGACGATCGTTTTAGCAGCGAGGCAGCTTCCCCGGGAGTTTGAGAATCGCACCATTTATCCTCTTCTGGCTAAGCCAATCTCCCGCGGTACCTTTATGGCAGGAAAGCTCGTGGGGGTCATGAGTGCGGCCGCGTTCTGTTATGCCCTTTTCATGGGAATCTACCTGGGGGGAGCCAAGTATATGGGCGCCCACGTCTCGCTGCCGCTCCTCACGCAATTTGTTTACCTTCAACTTCTCGCGCTTCTCATCCTTGCGACTCTTTCGTTTTGGCTATCAATGTGGCTCAACCTCGATGCCGCTGTCACTTTGGGGGCGATTCTGTACTTTGCGGCATCCATTATCATGACCAGTATTTCGTACCTCTACGACTATGTGGGCCCCCTTGCTCAGTTTGCCCTCAAAACTATTCTTTATCTCGTTCCGCAGCTTCGGCTGCTGGATTTGAGTGAAAAGGTTGTTCACTCGGACGTATGGGGGCCGTTGGATACGGCTACCATGGCAACGCTGACGGTCTACGCTGGCATTTACGCAGCGGTCTATTATGGACTCGCCTACCTCACGTTCAGGAGGAGACCGCTATGACAGTCCGCACAAGCGCCCAGACCTCGTCGTTGACTACTATTGCCCTGCTCACGCGGGCGATGTTTTTAGAAGCACTTCGGCGCCGCGAGTTTTACGGCCTGTTGCTCTTTATGGGCCTTTACTTCATCGGAGCCGTCATTATCCGCATTGTTGGAGTTGAGGACGCGGCGACAGCAGCATTTGTGATGAACCTTGGTTTGACGCTCGCATTCTTCATGGGGCAATTGATGACACTGCTCGCAGCGACCCGAGTCATTCCTGAGGAAATGGAAACTCGCACAATCTTCCCGACGTTGGCAAAACCTCTCTCGCGAGCCGAGTTTGTTCTCGGCAAATGGTTCGCATCGTTTCTAGCAGGTATTTTTACAACTGCTGTTTTGACGGTTCTTGCGTGGCTGCCTGCCCAGCCGCCGCCTGACTTACACGCAGGCGCATTTGTGCAGGCACTTGTGCTGCAAATGAGTGCGCTGGCTTTGCTCAGCAGCCTGGGAGTTCTGCTGTCGCTCGTTTTGCCCAAGGCCGTAAATATCCTTCTCCTTGTGATCCTCATTACCGCCGGACCACGCATCACAGCTGCCGTCAGGGGTCAACTTTCCGAGAACATTTTGGGAAAGACGCTCGACTGGGCCTTGCGTTACGTGCCGGACGTAAGCCTTCTCAACTTTGTTGATCGTTTTACCGACGGGCTTCCTCCGCTCAGCGGAAGCGATCTCTTCCTGCGCCTTCTTTATGCGGGAGTCTCCACCGTTTTCTTTGTGGTTCTGGCGAGCACCATCTTCTATAGGAGGGTGCTATGATGCGGTTCACTCGTCAGTATCCATCACTACCTGGCTGGCTCTGGGTGGGCCTTGCAGTCAGCGCGCTTGCTTATGCAGCCCTTCCCGCCTTAGTCACTATCATGGCCGCGCGCGACGTAACAACCGCTCGCATGGCCGACTTTGCAGCCCAACAGCGCAGAAACACAAGCGCGATCGCCACAATCCTTGGAGAGTTTCGCACGAATCTTAGCGACATGCTCTTCATCAAGACCGAACGCTACCTCCACGGAGGCGTGGCCTACATGCCCCATATCGACGCCGATCAGCTCGCCTCTTCGGGGGAAATCAAACACTCATTGCATTCCAGGGAGGAACAAACGAGTGCCACGGTGGCAGGCGCCGGACTCATGGATAGCACAACGACAGGCACTTCCGAGCAACACGAAGATGAGCACGAACATGTCGAGACTCTGATCCGCCCCCCTGATAAGGACTTTAGGGGGATTCTTGGTGAGCTGGAACGCAAAGTGAAACCCTGGCGGGACCCGAGCCACCCCCATGAACACATCGGCAGCAAAGAGCTTCTGCCGTGGTACCGGCTGGCTACATTGGCAGATCCCAAAAATGTGCGCGCCTACATGATTGGCGCCTGGTGGTTGAAAATCCTGCATGAGGATAAGGCCCTCGAAGAAGCTGTGAAGTTCCTCGATGAGGGCATTCGTCATAATCCTCGGTCCTTCCAGCTTTATCTGATGCGCGGCCACATCCTAAGAGAACTGAAGCGTCACCAAGAGGCCTTGGAATCCTATGAGAAAGCGGTTGCACTCATGAAAGAGCAGCGCCCGCGCGGTGGAGAAATTAGCCCGCGGTGGACGATCTATAACGAAGAAGACGCTATCGCTGCGTGCTCCATGGCTGTTCTCCAAGTGCGCGAGCTTTATCCGGACGATCAGCAACGCGAAGCACTCAAAGTTGCATTGGAACGGCTTTCTCGCCTGCGCAATGAGATCGAAAATATGCCTGCTCTCGAGCGGCTGGAAAGAAGTCTCCGTATGCAGCTCGAAACGATGCCATAACAAATTCCAGAAGCCTTCTTATCTGATTATCAGGCGTGCTGAGTCGCGCTACGGTGAAACCACAGTGCTTCTATGAATTTCGCCTCGTAGCGCGGATGGCCGGCTAATTCGACGTGACAAACTCGATCGAGCATGGCCATGAGCCTCTGCCGTGCGTTCGCATCAACTAAAGCTAATCGGCATCCATAGCCCGCAGCGTTTCCCACGAAGTGAATTCTGCCTGGCTTCACGTCGGGGAGAATGCCCAGTCTTATGACGCTGGATTTCTTGAGGTAGGAGCCCAATTGGCCGGCCAAAAACACCCCATCGAGATCAGCTGGGGAGATCCGTGCTTCTTCGAGCAAGATGTCTATGGCCGCCCGAATAGACCCTTTGACGAGTTGAAGTTGTCGCACATCTTGTGCCGTCAAGGCAATGGCCGGGCCGCGCGCAGAAGAAGCGACTTCAAAGTAGGTCATGCCCTCAGGCGTTCTCCGGATTCGGTACAACAAGGAATTTTTTTTATCAATTTGATCTGTTAGCTCTGGCGAGATAAAACGCCCTGAGGGATCGATAATCCCGGCCTCGAGGAGGAGGGCAACCAAGTCGATGAGCCCAGCGCCGCAAAGTCCTCGGGGGGACGCATTGCCGACAGTATGAACCCATAGCTGGCCGTCAGGGGTCATAGCAACACGGTCAATGGCCCCACGCGTTGCACGCATCCCACAAGAAATGTTGCCGCCCTCAAAAGCAGGTCCCGCTGCCGCCGAAGTGATATAGATTCTTTGTGGCGTTGCTAATATGATTTCACAATTGGTGCCGAGATCGAGAAGCAGTCCCGGACGAGAACGCACATCGAGATCAGTTGCCAGAATAGCAGCGGCAGCGTCGGCTCCGACGTGACTCGCCAGCATGGGAAGAAGCACAACCGTGGCATGAGCTAACTTTGCCAGACCCATCACGGCCCCTGAGATTTGAAGAGGTCGCCTCCATACGGGAACGTAAGGCGCTTTCCCCAACGAAAACGGCGCCACATTGAGGAGGCAATGCATCATAAACGAGTTGCCACAAAAGGCGGCTGCAATAATGTCAACCACATCAACTTTCGCTCTGCGGCAGAGATGGTCGGTTATCTTTTCAAGAGCCGCCCTAAGGTCACGGTGAAGCTCCCCGTGTCCGTGAGACAGAGCCCACGCGATTCGCGACATCACATCGGCACCACAACGGATTTGGGGGTTAAGTTCGGCAATCTCCGACACGACTTCACCGGTCGGCAGCTCGAGTAGAGCCGCTGCTAATGTGGTCGTGCCGAGGTCCCCCACCAGGGCGTATTTTTTTGGGGTCGCAACGCTGCCAACGTGAATCGGGTTGCGGTCAAAGAGCCAACAGCTAACGGTCGCCTTTTCGTCTTTGGTGACCTCAGCCAGTTGCCGGTAGCTTTCGACAGTGAAAGCAAAAGCCTCCCTTTCACTGACAGAAATGAGAGCTGCGGGGAGAACATCTTCCAGTGCCCCAGCCGCCCTAGCAGCCCGAGAGTCTACCGCCACTTCAACAAAGCGAAACCGAGGAGAGGGAGGTGCCGAAAGGGCTGCCGGACCAAAACCTTTGAGACCTATCTGAGAGAGGTCACTTGGCGCTTCCAGCTGTGTATTACATTCGACAAAATGGCAGCACGACAATCTCCAACCGTTGCGCAACTCACCTTCTCCGAGCAAAGCAAGCTCCGACGAAACAGGAGACGGGGGCCGACGGAGATACCGAACTCGACATTTGCCGCAGGTTCCTCGCCCACCACATGGCTGCTCAACAATAACACCAGCACTGGCCAGCGCATCTGTTAGGGGGAGCCTCTCGGGAACTCGGGTCCGAGCTTCGTTTCCCGCAGGAGTGCGAACGGTGAGAGTATGAAACTTTTTACGTGGAACCATCTGTCGGCAAGTCTGCCAATTGCTTCGTCATCCAGTTCTTCAATTCTTTTTGCCGAGCTTCGCATCGACGCGAGGCCTAAGAGCCTCGACCAGTTTCTCGACGCCGGTTCTCAGCGGATCGCATGTTGGCAAGCTGGTTTGGCGTTCGTGCTCGGCAATTTGTTGTAGGGCCTGCGCCTCGCTGAGGTCACTCGTATTCAATGCAATTCCCCGCACTTTCGGGCTTTTGTAAGCGACTCCCATGACCTCTTCGTAGAGCCGGATGATGTCCTGGAGAGGAGGGATAGGAAGCCGGTGATCGGGGCGATAAGTTGTGCGTGATGGGACACTGCAGAGCACATACTCATCGGGCATGGCTCCCAGCATTAGAGCGAGTGTCACGGGGCCAAACCCCGGATGCAGCAGGCTACCCTGTCCCTCCACGAAAATGACGTCAGCGCCTTCACTATCACATTCCATCACAAGGCGCTCGACCTCTCCGGCCATGAAATCGCCCGGCACAGCATCGAGAGGAGTTCCCTTCCCTTCAATGAGAATGCCCGTCTGGCCGGTCGCTACAAATGCAGCCTTGTACCCTAGACGTTGGAAAGCAGCCCGGAGTTCCAAAGCGACTGTCATCTTCCCGACGTTGCAGTCAGTGCCGACGGTAAGCACGACACACGCGCGTGTTCGGAGAGCCTTTCCTGACGCAACGACCAAATCAGGCCGCGGAGAGCGGACATCCCAGAGTTGAACCCCGCAGCGCGCAGCATCCGCAGCGAGTTCCTGGTCATCATTCAAACGGTAATGCAGCCCACTCCACACGTCTAGGCCGTGACGGATTGCCTCGAGAATGGCATGGCGAAAAGAGGGCGGTAGTTGCCCCCCCGTGGGAGCTATCCCGATCAGCAAAACATCCGGCGAGAAAGCCAACGCTTGCTCCACGGATGCGACAATAGGAATCGTGCCACCAAAGCCCAAGACATCTTGGACCGTCTTGCCCACTTGGGCAGAATCGATCACAGCGACAGTATGGTGGGGCGAATAACGAATAACGCCAACAGCCGTTTTCGCACCAAAAACGGAAAATGCTCCATCAGCAAGAATGGCAAGACGACGAGGAGTTTTCATGGTCACTGAGGTCTAGCCCTAACTAACGGTTGGTGTAACGGATTGCAGTTCCGCGGAAGAAGTAGGTTTTCCACTCCCCTTGCATCACAGACGGGAAAGGAGTGCGCGGATTGCTCACGAAACCTTCATGCCGATCGGCTAGCCGTTTCACGCCAATGACCGCATCGGCCCCCACAGCAGCTCCTTTGGCCTGGAGATCTTCCATCATGCGGCGCGTGATTTCTGCGTCGAGCCTCTTCGACCGAAAACTCTCAACCACGGCAATCTCTCGGTACGATTTCTCGGGTTTCCCGCTCAGCAATTCGACTTTCTCACAGGGGCGAGCTGGCCGTGCGGCGCGCACATCTACGTCGCGGACCTCACGCGGTGGCATCGAACAAGCGGATAACACCAACGAGGCAAGTACACAACCAACCGCCACAGAGTCTTTTACTGACCACGCTTTGAGTTTCATGATCATCGTTCACTCTGAATCTCTCTCTATTGTCAACGATAGAGGCATAATGCCTGCGACACTGCCCCACGCCCAGCTCACCGGACGGCCGTCCGCCTGTGCCCGCCCTCTCCCCCTCTTTCTCATGCTTTCATTCTACGCGGAGAGCCAAGACTCTCACGCCCAACACTCCGGAGCGGTGGGACGGGGGAACAGCTGGCCGCAAAGATTGAAGCTCAAGCGTCGTGTCCGGTTTGATGAGGCTCGAATCGACCTCCACTGTGCACTCCGTCCATTGAGGTCGCGCAACGGTAGAGCCAACTTTTCGAGCCCGCTCAGGCTTGTCCAGGTCCAAATACCAGTGGACCTCGACCGGAGTCTCGCGACCGGAGTGAATGCGAGCCGTGAAGCGGAGAGGACGTGGTGGCAGCGGAAATTCGAGCAGCTCACCAATAGCGATGCGGCCGTTTCCATTCGTCCAGCGATAGAACGTGCCATCGCCTTGCGGGGTCGGTGCAAAAAAGCCAGCTCGGAGATAGGCCTCAGCATTCGCATCCATGGCCAAAGTGAGTGGGGGCGGCTGCGGGGCTCGTCGTGGTCGCCATCCCGTCCACCATCCCTCGGGCATAGCCTCGGCATCAACTTCGTAGAACCGGACGAGGCAGTGCTCGCGCCTGACAGCCCGTGGAATCATTCGCACTTCCTCTTTCAACAAGGCGTAGTTGAGGTCGGCTGTGCCTAGAAGACGCACCACAGAAGGCGTCGTCTCCCCCAACTCCACATCAGTCACGTAGACGATGCGTGGCCGAGCCCCTTTCGCCAACGATACGAGGGAGCGAGTACGCTGCCAGCTCTCTGCATTGTCGGGCTGAGGGTAGCCTTGGATGTCAAAGCGAGCTGCAAGATAAGCGCCATACTGGAGGATAGTGCCAGTGGGGTGAAAAAGCACAAGGTCTTGCGCTGTGAGACAAGCCGCCCATCGATCAACTTGTGGGATTGTGCCACGATAATTTGGCGTCGTGGCAAGGGCTGGTGATTGAGAGAGCTGCAAGAGAGACGCTCCCATATTCAAGAGACCGAATGCGACACGCCCCCCACGACCAAAAAAGCGACATAAGCGGTCGATCGAAATAACTATGGCGAGTGCTGTGACGGGTACCAGGACAGGCAACCAACGACGTGTCGCCCAGGGGTGGACAGCATCCAAATTCCTGTGCACGATGAAAAAGGCGCCGGCAAGTGTGACCAGCGTGACAAAACGTCGCGAGCCACTTCCCTCCCCGGCAAACCACAACCCATAACCGAACAGAGCCAAGAGAAAAAGCCAGAAACCATAGTACTGGGAGAACTCGTAAAGGTTTGTCCGGTTACTCCAAATATCCTGAACCTCTCCCGTGAACAAGATGCGACGCTGCCAGAAACAGAGCGCTGCGAGAACAGCGCAGACAGTCCCAACGACAAACTTCTTCCCGTCTCGGAAAAGTCTTGGCCGGCGCTCCCAAAGTTCTCCCCCTAGGGTGCCCAATGAAAAAGCTGCAGCGATAGCCCCGCAAAAGAGGATGGGGAACATTTCAAAGCTTATCCTCAGCTTAGCCAGGCTGAACTTCCAGGCACCATAAATATAGTCGCTTGATAATAAGTTAGCGTGAACATATGCGCCGACAGCAATCGCAAGAAGTCCTCCTAAAAGGTAGCGCGCCTTAGCGGTCAGAGCTCCCTCTTGCATCGCCCACCCAAGTTCAAACGCGAGAACGAGAAGTACGGGCCAAAAGGCAAGCTTGACGGTGGTAGCAGCAGCAAAAGGCAGAAACAAAGCGGCAAGCGCTCGACCTGGCATAGGAGGATGGTGCTGTGCTGCAGATTGACGAGCGAGAAGGTAAGCGAAGAGACCACCCCATAATAAGAACTGGATTAGAGGTTCGTTCGAGGGAAAACGAGCGTACCAGAGCTGAATGAGATTCGTGGCCACAAGGACAAGCACACCAATAGCGATCCGCGTGCCCCAGAGACGACGCACGACAAAAGCCACAGCAACAATACCCAATGCCCCAAAGACACTATTCACACATTGGGTTGCCTGAGGACCACCTGCAAGATACGCCCATCCAAGCCATACCTCGTAACCGCGAAGGAACTGAGGAACGATTCTGCCCGTTGCGGGATCAGCGACATAAAAGCCTGGGAATCGCAAAAAGCGGGGCTTTCCGTCGATCAGGTTTCCCAGATCGAGGAAAAGGTGCGAGACACTCTCAAAGCCATAACGTGTCACGAGAGGGTCAATCCACCCGAAGTTGCCAGTACGAGCAAGCTCGATGCCGGTGGCCGTGTAAACCCCCTCGTCTCGCAGTGCTTGAATTTCGTGGGATCGCTGAATGACCCCATAGCAGAGAAAACACGCAGCGACAACAAATCCAATAACATCCAAAGCAACCCAGCGAGAGCCAACAAGCAGCCGCCAACCTCTCTGAGCAGCCCTAACCCATGCAGCGGATAAGAAAAGCAAGACAGCACCAGCCCCAGTCAGGGAGAATTGGCCTACATAAGCGAGGGCCAAACCCAAAAAAGTGGCAATGCTGACACCGAACGTGAGAGCCAGCAACAAAGCCTCCCCACGCGTTGGTCCCTCGACGGGCGGCTGCGCAAGACAGATGCGGAAAACGCCCAAGCAGGCTAACCCAGCGCCCAAAAGGCTCAGAGCGAAAAAACCAAAGGCAACGAAACTCGCGAGGCTTGGCGTCATACTTCAAAACACTTTTTCGCCAGCAACGTACGTCGCTACGATTTTTGTTTCAGGATGCAGGAGGAGATCTCGCGAATCTAAGGCAAGCGGAAGCGGCGTCTGCAGGGCAACAAAATCGGCCGCATATCCCTTTTCGATTCTGCCCAATGGCGGTGACACGTTCTTAAGCGCCTTAGATTTGGCAGGCCCCTTCGTCACCATGTCGAGAAGCTGACTGCCTGTGAGAGAGGGAAAGCGTTGGCCGACCATCTTCACTACTTCAAGCATGGAGAGCGTGTCGGCTGTGGCAAGGCTATCGGTTCCCAGAACGACATTGCACCCTTTCTTGACCAGTTGGACGAGGTCTACCTCTTTGCGCTGGAAGAAACTGTGGGTGGTTGGGCAGTGCACGATCACATGGTGGGGACAGAGATTTTGCACGTCCTCCTTTGTGAAATAGTTAAAATGAAAAAGGTAATCTGCTGAGCAGAGAAGTTTCTCTTGCTTGAGGAACATGAGGGGGGAACACCCCGGAACTTCTTCAAAAACCAGCGGCAGAGCGTGTCTCTCGCAAAAGGCCGCAAATGGCCCTGTCCCAAAAGCAAAAAACTCGACCTCCTCCGCCGTTTCTGCGACATGCCAGCCGATGGGAACCTCGGAGTGCGTGACGCTAAATTCGCGTAGGTATTGGCGGAGACGAGATCCCACGCTATAAGGGGCGTGAGGATTCAGCCCGTAGCACAGAGCACGCGGCGGTCGGGCCTGGGACAGAATTTCCATGGCATCCGCCCAAACGGCGTCAGCTTGGTCATCAGACAATGCAATGAGCTCCCAGAGAATCACGTGACGCAGTGCACTTTCCCCCAAAAGAAGCGCTATTTCCTTGCGATGGGCACAGTCAATCAGCGTAGTGCAGCCCCCTGCATAGAGCTCCTTCAACGCGGAGCGAGCAGCACTCACGATTTCATCGGCAGTCGCTGTGCGCTTGAGTGCCCCTATGGCCTCGATCCACTCGTCAAAGGGCACAGGACCACGCGGGAGCTTTCCACGGCAAAAACTGTACTCGAGGTGACAGTGGGAATTGATGAAACCGGGCAGGACGAGCTCTTCCTCGCATACGACAACTTGAGTCGGATCAAGTAATACCTGCCGTGGACTCAAAATGTCCGTAAAAACGCCATTCTCAATGCAAAGCACGACGTCGTGGCGTAGGGTACAGCCTTCGATCCATGCGGCACGAGCTTTGATAAACTGTTTCATAGTTCAGCACGATTGTCCCAAGGGATTGATCAGTTAGCTGCCGATGATTTGTTATGAGTTTCATAGAGGTGGCAAGAGACGAAATGCCCTGGCACCACCTCCCGATATAGCGGCGGGGCAAGGCGACACTGCTCGATGGCTTGGGGGCAGCGAGGATGAAAGGGGCAACCTGGCGGTGGCGCGATCGGAGACGGAACATCTCCAGCAAGGATGATCCGCGAGCGCTTACGGGCTGGGTCGGGCTGCGGCACTGCCGCTAAAAGTGCCTGTGTGTACGGATGGAGAGGGTTGGAAAAGAGACTCTCCGTTGGTGCCAACTCCACGAATTCTCCTAGGTACATCACGGCAACGCGATGACTCATGTGGGCGACAACACTGAGGTCATGCGAGACAAGGACGTAGGCAATTCGGCGACTCTCACGCAACCGTTCGAGAAGATTGATGATCTGTGCTCTTACGAGCACATCTAGAGCGCTGACCGGCTCATCAGCAATGATGACATCGGGGCCAGCTGCCAAAGCTCGAGCAATGCCAATCCGCTGCCTTTGGCCGCCACTGAACTCGTGGGGGTAACGATTGATGGCACTGGGAGCAATTCCTACCTCGTCCAGCAACTCTTTGATCCGTTGCTCGCGCTCGTGCTTTGTGCCAAGGCGATGAACAATCAGCGGCTCGCCCACTATGGAACCCACCGTCATGCGAGGGTTGAGCGAACTATAGGGGTCTTGGAAAATCAGTTGTAGGCGGCGGCGAAAAGGTCTAAGCCGGCGCTCGGGCAAAGAGCAAAGATCTGGTGAGTCGGCCAGATAAACGTGGCCGTGGTCGGGCCGAATAATCTGCACAATGAGCCGAGCCAACGTCGTCTTCCCACAACCACTCTCCCCCACGAGGCCCAGGGTTTCAGCTGCTCTCAGATCAAAGGAAACACCTCGGACTGCTTGCAGTTGTTGTTTGGGACGACCGAAAGCATCGCGGGCAATCACGAAAGATTTTCGGAGCTCCTCGACACGAAGTACCGTCGGACAGCCTTCCGCGAGAGCTCCCAATGATGCTTCCGAAGCGAGTTGCTGAGCCGTTACATTTACCATTTTTCACTAATTGAGCTTATGGCATGCTACGATGTAAAGAGGAAGTCTGCGACAAGTAACGTGCTCGCAAAATAGATTTTGGCATCCCGTTACGCTGACACGCCTCTGGATAAAACCACTCCCCATCGGATAAAAAGAGGAGTGCAGACGCATGTGCGTCCACACCCCCGTGACTCGACAACGCGAGAGAACCGACTATTCGTAAAGGCTCCAATCTTCAGTAGCGACAGCCGCGGATGCCGTCCGTGGGAAAAGAGGGGCGGAAATATAGGCCTCGTTAGAAACCAAGCCGTCGCTTGCACGGCGGATGCTCACGACGTAGATGCTCTTGCTCGTGGACGAATAGACCACGGCGTGATAGCGAACGCCATCGGGGAGCTGTGCATCCACGCTTTGCTGCCATGCGCCAAGTGAGCTACCGGTCAGCTGTGCGCGCCAGACGTTATCTTGAGGGGTACCTCCCGAAGCCCGGCCGCCAATCGCAAACACCGTATCGCCCACAGCGACCATTCCGAGATTGTAGCGACCAGCCGGAAGGGCAGCCCCAGTTTGCTGCACCCAGGCCCCCATTGTGCCGTCATTGGCAACAGTGTTGACGTAGAGATCTGTGGTGACAGACGTGTTGACACCTAGCGTAGTCAGGCCACGATGCAAGATGATATGATTTCCAATCGCAGCCACAGCGCCAAAGTAGCACGGCGTAGGAAGAGCTGTTCCCGTGGCAAATGTCCCAATGTTTCCGTTGACGAGAGTTTGGGCGTAAACGCACGTGTCATAAAGGGGCGGTACCCCACTCTGGCTGTCACCGGCCATGGCATAGAGGTAACCATTGCCTGCGATGACTGCCATCCCGAGTTCGGGATCATATCCGCCGGGGAATAGTGTTTCTTGCCACGCTGAAGAAGTGAAGTTTCCGTTGGCGTCCACACCAATTGACGTCACTGAGTTGCGATTTGGCCCTGATGCATTCCAGCCACCGCCAGCGATGTAGATACCGTCAGCCGTAGCATCGACCTGCTCCCCGATGTAGGCAAAGTTGTTCATGGCTGGAAGCGTCGTCATGGCCGTCACGTTGCTCAATGCGCCGGTTGCTGCATCAACCGAGAAGCGGTAAACTCGGCCTGTATCGCCGTCGAGAGAGTTATTTCCGCCCACGATGTAGAGGTAATCCCCAACGACAGCAGCACCAGCCATCTGGGTCGGATTGCCTGGAATGATATCGGGTTGAACAACCCAGTATGCAATCGGATTGGGAGTTGTTTGGGCGCACAGCGCTGTGGCCGCTATGCCTAGGGCCAGTCCCCAAGAGATGCGCTTCATGAGATAGGTCCTTTCGGTTTCGTATCCTAGAACGCCTCGCCTTGCCCTTTCTTGCTGGGAACGTATGGCGGGAAAGGGCTCGCCCCCCACACGTCCGTAAGTTCAACGAAAAGACTGCGGCCAAAAGTTCTTTGAGAGGAAAATCCCTCCTACCTTCTCAAACTTTCTAGACCCCAACGTGTGTTTTATTATGCCTGGGGGGCCTTGCAAGAAAAACTTCGTCAGAATTCAGCAAAAATCCTTTTGCCTACGACCTACGAACTGAAGAGATCGTCAGCGGGGTCTCATGGAAAAGAGAAATAACCGTGCGACAAACCGGATGGTGGCTGAGCGATGGGGTTCTCTGGCGTGCTCACTTCTCGGCGGCCTCGCCATACTTCTCTACTTAGGCGACAAAGCGACTAACAATGTCTTGCTTACCGGAGCAGGAATTCTTGGGCTTGGCGCAGCAATGTGGAACCTCATCACGTTACGTCCCAGGCACCGATTGCTGCTGGCCAGCTGGGCCCTTCTCTTTGCGGTTCTCACATGCTGTAGCTCGCCAGCGTGGCGACCTTCGCCACGCTCTTGGGCACAGATGTTTCTGGTTGGAATCACAACCGGTGCGCTGTTCTCCGTCGGAGCAGGCGTGAACCGCCTTATTGCCGACATACCCGATCGTCTAACAGCAACAGCCGTCCGAGTATGCGCGGCAACACTTCTCGCTTTTCTCGGTTGGACCTGCTTTTGCAGTGTCATTTCGCCGCAAGCAGAAACCGCAATGAGGCTTCTTGTGAAAGAGCAGCTTGTTTACGGCACGTGGTTCTTCGCTCTCCCACTAGCAGCCATGCTTTGGCGAAAGCAAGCAGTGAGTGCTGGGCTCGCGGCGTGTTACATCGTGTTGGGCGCGGTTGTCGCTATGCTAGTTGTGGCAGGGCTCTACGTGGGTGGTCTCTTGCCGCAACATCTCAGTTCTTTGGATGGTTGGATCCGAATCAACCCTGTCGACTCCTCAGATGGGTGGCGCCTTCAGTTTCCCTTTTGGCATCATAACCGCGCAGGTTTTTTCGGGATGTGTGCGGCCTTTATTGCCCCTGCTTTTTTTGTAGCGAAGCCTAACCCACAAGACTGGCTTGCAATCCTCAGTGGAGTCATGGGTCTTATCGTTGCACTTCTCAGCGGTACGCGAGGAGCCGTCCTAGCGTGCCTCATCGGGTGGGGAGGGGCAAGTCTGAGCCTCGTTTCCACACGCAACCGACTCTCATTTGTCTTGGGCGCTCTTACCGCTACGATCCTTGCTGGGGTTCTCCTGGCGAGTTCTCCCCATCGCTCGCATTGGGAGGAGCTGTTTCTTTTCCGCCCTCCATTACTAGCTCAAACGTCAACGAGCACTCGTCTCATCATCCAAAGCGTGGCTCTCAATTTGATTGCAGCCCGACCACTGACAGGGTGGGGCTACGGGTACCTAACATTTGAGAACCTTGCGCGCCAGTTTTACCCTCAGTTAGCCCGGCAAATTGAGGGAATGAGCCATCCCCACAATCACTGGTTCGAAATCGCTGTTGCCGGCGGTGTCCCCGCGGCAATTCTCTTTTTTCTCTTCACGCTGGCGCGGTTGGTAGCACTCGCAGAAGCACTTAGAGAATCGGCCCTGGCTGGTACGGAGAGAAGCTGGCGGTTTTTCCTGGCCATCTGGCTGGGCTTAGAGTTAGCGATCCAATTCTACGGTCTGACCAATACGTGCCTACGACGTAACCTCGGTTTGTGGACTTACACGCTGTGGGCGATCTCTCTCGTGTTAGTGTACGAGACACCCAAGCGCTGTTCCTCGGGCTACATTACTCCTTCACCCCGCCCTGAGTCAGGCCGCTAATGAGATAACGCTGCGCGAGGACGAACACGATGAGCACGGGGAGGGTCGTGATAATTGACCCAGCGGCCATAAGATGCCAGAAAGTTTGATATTGATCGCCAAAGGCTGCCGCCATCCCAACGGGTAGAAGGTAGTTCTCCTCCCCCACCATAAAGGCCAACGCAAACATATACTCGTTCCATGCCGTGAGGAAGGCAAAGAACGCCGTCACGGCGATGCCCGGCAAACTCAAAGGCACAATGATGCGCCAGAAGACACCAAAAATGCTTAGCCCGTCAACAATCCCTGCCTCATCAAGCGACTTCGGAATTGTGTCGAAATACCCCTTCAGCATCCAGACACCGAACGGCAGACTCACGGTGCAGTAAGCGGCAATGAGTCCCGGAAACGTCCCCAGAAGCCCCAAGCGTTGAAGTATAAAATAGAGGGGGACCAGGAGCACGACTCCAGGGAACATCTGGGTGAGCAGAAAAAAGAAGATAAGGGGCTTCTTGCCAAAAAACCGGAAACGAGAAAAGGCATAGCCAGCGCTCGCCGCCAGAAGGACCCCAAAAGCAGCAGTCGCCGAAGCAACAATGGCCGAGTTGCGAAACCAGCGCAAAAAGATCCCATTGTTCATCGTGAGTACTTCGCGATAGTTTTCAAACACAGGCCTGGAAGGCAGGAGCTCGATGCGAACCGTCTGATAGACGTCCTCTTTCTTCTTCAGCGATGTCGATAAAACCCATATAATGGGGAAGACGGCCATGAAACTCGCAAGAGCCAGCCAGAGGTGGGTACTGAGAACGGGAGGTCTCTGCATCAGTAAAGATCCTCCTCTCGATGAAGCAGCTTGAGGTAGCCGAGGCTAAAGAGAAGCAGGAGAAGAAATATGAGAGTGCCGTAGGTCGCAGCACCTGCGTAGTCGTGATAATCGCGGAAAAGGCGAAACGCATAAGTCGCGAGGATTTCCACCGCTGTGCCGCCCCCCTGCACAAGCCAGATCACGTTGAACATGTTAAACGTCCAAATTGCCCCAAGCAAGATGACGGTCAGGCTGACGGGACGCAGCATCGGTAAGGTAACATAGAGCACCTGCTGCCAGCGTGAGCAGCCATCTATTTGGGCTGCCTCATACAAATCTTTCGGGATGGCCTGCATGCCAGCCAGAAGGCTGATCATCATGAAGGGGATCCCGAGCCACACGTTGGTGATGGTCACAGCCACGAAAGTCCATGTGCTGTCACTCAACCATGGAACAGGCGAGCATCCAAGCTTTTGAAGGACTACGTTGAAAAAGCCATATTGCGAATTGTAAAGCCACCGCCACGAGAACGCCGACACATACACGGGCACTGCCCATGGCAGCAACAGAAGCAAGCGGTAGTAGCGTGTTCCTGGCACGTTGCGGTTCAAGAGCAATGCCAAAAGGAATCCGAAAACGTAGTGGCAGGTCACGTTGATGACAGTCCACAAGACCGTCACACCAAGCACCTTGTAGAACTGTCGGGCTTCATCAGCGCCCTTGGATGGAACGAGGAAACGTTTGTAGTTGGCCAAGCCGACTAGCCCCCATGTCGATGAGTCGCGGTTGGGGTCAATTCGCCAATCAAAGGGAGCGCGTTCGAATTTCAGCCTGGCCGTCGCTGTGGTGGAAGCAGGTAAGGGAGAATAAACAATTTCCACACCTTCGATTTGCTTGTTAACAAATTGGCGCCGGTATTTTTCGATTGCCCGCGCCAGAGCTTTGGCGTTGCGTGGCTGCTCGCTCTGAAGGCTGATGAGACAGATTTGCTCGGGAAGCCCTGCTCGCGCGGCGGGGCCCTTGGGAACAACTCTTACGGGCACTCCTTCGCAACTGGGGACCGAGCCTTTCTCAGGCTCGATCCCCAGAGTCCACAGGTCAAAGTTCTTCTCTTTAAGATTGGTGAAGCTGAAGAAAATCGTCTGCACCAACGGGATGCCAACGAGTGCGATCATCGGCACCAGCGCCGGTAAGATAAAGAGATAGATCGCCGTGGAACGAAGGACTTTCCTCACAGTTGCCCTTCTTATCCCTCAACTTCTACCGAACACCGAGAAGGATACGCGTCGAGTAAGGACTCATAGGCACCTGCAGACTCCCACCCTTGGCGGTGAAGCTCGGCTTGGCATTGTTCAAGTCGATGCGCGTCACGTCATTTGCATCAAGCGATTTCGCCGGAACGACTTTCACGGCGGGATCATTGAGGACATCGATGTATCGCGTCGGAGCTTGGGCGGGGAGCTTCACTTTCACCGTTTGAGGTCGATCCGAGTTGCTCGCTATTGTGAGCACCGTTTGAGAATCCGTCCAGCGTCGCCAAGCAAAAACGCTTTTGTCGTCATCGGTGAGCAACATTTCAAAATCGCCCACTTGCAAAGCATCCAGGGTATTGCGAATGGCAGCGCAACGCTGGAAGTGATCGAACACGTTGTGCATGAAATAATTGTCCTGCGGATTCTCGTAGGGCTCGAGATCTTTCCAGATCATCGGCTTACGGTCGTTGGGATCATCGGCACCCCACATGCCGGCCTCGTCACCATAGTAAATCATGGGGCCGCCGACGTAGGTAAACTGCACTGCCACAACGCCCTTCATTTTGTGGTACGTGTCGGTCGTTGGTTTTTCAGTTTTGTAAGTTTCACCCGGCTTGAGGTCCTGCACGCGATTACCGACGTCGTACTCACGCCCCGGGTTGTACAGCTGCGACACCAGCCGATCGGTATCATGCGAATCCAGGAGGTTGAGCATCACGTAATTCGACTGCTCAGGGATGTCGAAGAGCAATTTGGCGATTTCGCGAGCGAACCGATTCGGCGTGCCGTTATTGGCGTACAACCGCATAAGAGATTTCGCAAACTGATAGTTCATGACACTGTCGAACTGATCGCCCTGCAGCCACTGCTTCGGCGGATCCCAGATTTCGCCGATGATGACCGCATCGGGGTTAATGGACTTCACAAATTTGCGCCACTCGCGCCAGAATTCGCTGCTCACCTCATTGGGCACGTCGAGGCGCCACCCATCAACTCCATCCGAAGGATCGCCGTCACCATTGGGGTCCATCCAACGCTTCGTGACAGCGAAAACGTGTTTGCGGACCTCGGGATCAACGTATCCGTGTTCGTTTTCTTTGAAAACGGGGAGGTCCTTGACGCCATACCATCCTTCCCAATCGAGAGGCTCCCAGCTGGTGATATTGTACCAGTCCTTGAAGCGGGAGTTCTTGCCGTTTTTGAGCACATCTTGGAAGGCAGGGTGTTTCGTGCCGGTGTGGTTAAAGACGCCATCAATAATGATTTTGATGCCGGCAGCATGAGCTTTTTGAATGAGCTCTAAAAAGAGCTCATCGCTCTTGTTGAATTTCCACGTCGACGGATCCAGAAGATCCTCTTCCGCAACGATGCGTTCGTACTCTCCCTTGAACCCAAACTGGTCATCAACGTGGCGGTAGTCCGTGGCATCGTACTTATGCAACGACTCTGACTGAAAAATGGGATTAAACCAAATCGCCCCGACTCCCAACGATTTCAGATAGTCGAGCTTTTCGATGACTCCCTGAAAGTCCCCGCCATAACGACGGAAGAACACGCTGGGAAAAAATTGCCCGCCGTCTTCAGGGAGCAGGCGTTCCCATTCCATCGTCCAAGAGCGAGTTCCTGTGGGGTCGTTATCTTTTGAACCATTGCGGAACCGCTCAGGGAAAATCTCATACCAAACAACGTGGCGAGCCCACTTCGGAGTCTCAAAGATTTTTGATTCATCGATGGCTGTCTCGAAGGGCTTCACCTTCGCCGGTGGGGCTTTGACCTCATCTTTTCCCAGGTTCAGAGCCGTTTTTCCATCTACCAGCCGGAAATAGTACTTTTCCGTGTGGGGCAACTTGCCACCGAAATACTCGAAGCGCTCGTCGGCATAGAGCGAGCGAAGGGGAACCGCTTTCTCTTCGCCTGGTGTAATAAATCTCACCCACGCCTTTTCAGCGTCGTGAGCTAGAGCCCTGACGCGAATGACAACCGGACCGTCTTTGCTCAAAGGATTGAGGTAATCGATCGACTCGGGATTGTGATAGAGGTAGTCACCGTCGATTTGATTATCCATAACTTTCGCTTCGGAGCGGATAATGGCCGCGCCATGGCCTAGCCGCACAATACTGTTGTAGCCACCATGTCCGTCATCAGTCTTTACCGGATTCTCGGGGTCATCGCGCCAGGAGTCGCGATTGACAACAAATTTGTACTGGTGCTCCCCATCGGGAAGGATTTCTGTCGCGACGAAGGTGTCCCCCTCCTTCTTCATCTTGAGGGCAGTCGGATTCCAACCGTTGAAGGTGCCAGCAAGAAAGACTGTCTCGGCGTCGGGAGCCTTGTACTTGAAGGTCACCCGATTCTTATTCTTGCCAAGCGGGACAATCTCGATGCTTGGAACAGGCCGCAGGACGGTCGCGGTGGAGGGGATATCCTCGCCTTTTGATGCGTCCGTCGGCGATTGTGCCGATGTCTTGGAGCCAGAGTCTGGGGTCGGCCGCAAATGGATCACGCTATTCTTGCCACCCAGCCCGTTATCGACACTCTCCGGATTAAGTGGATCTTCTTCCCAGTGTTTCCCATCGACGACAAACTTGTACTCGTAGTCACCGGGTTTGAGCTCTAAGGTGGCAACAAACTCGTTGCCCCGACGTTCCATCGGCTTTGAGTCAGGTGACCACTCATTGAAAGAGCCTGCGAGAGTAACTTTTTGAGCAGAGGGAGATTTGTAGCGGAAGGTCACAAGGAATGTTCCGTCAGTCTGGGGTCTTGCCGTGACAGAGGGACATAGTTTGAGTTCCTTGACATCTTCCCCGACATCGGCATCATGCGAAGAGACAGCCGCTGAAGCCCGCACGGCATCGGCGGTCAATTCAAGCACACTATTTTGCCCGCCGAAACTGTCAGAAACACCTTCAGGATTGAGGGGGTCTTGACGCCAGGTTCGTCCATCCTCCACAAACTTGTACTCGTGTCTCCCCTCCGGCAGCTCCACCGTAACTTCCCACCGATCTCCCTTTTTGGTCATTTCAAGCTTGTCGGAACGCCACTCCGTGAAACTGCCAGCAAGATAAACGCTGGAGGCTGGCGACTTGTAGGTGAACGTCACGAGGTATTTGCCGCCGGAAGTTTCCTTGGCTGTCACTGAGGGCGGCAGAGAACCAGCGGAGCTAAGCGTCGTCAGAAAAACAGACACGAGAACGACAACAGAGGCAATCGCTTGGTTGAGAGTTTTCATGATCCCTCTCCACATGTTTTTGACATCATTTAGACCGATTCAACACCACGCTGTGACGACTTTGTCAACGCTCAAAAATCAAGAATCGACTATCGGAGCTGGCGTGGGGGCTCCGGTGCGTAGAAGAGCGGAAACGTAATTCTCCTTCAGAGCTGTGTGCTCAGAGAGTTGAGGAAATCCTCGATTGCTGAATTCACCACAGCGGGGTTCTCTAACGGAGCCAAATGACCCGCTTCGGGAATGATTTCCATAGTGGCCTGAGAAAGACGTTTGAGCATCCGCACCCCACATTCCGGGGGAGTCACTTTGTCGTCCTCTCCGAAGACTAACAGAACCGGGACATGGATGGTCTCCAAAGTTTCAGTCGAATCAGGCCGATTGGCTAATGCATGAAGAACACCTATAACGCTTTCTGCAGGCGCTTCGCGTGCCCATTGAGCGATCTCTTGAACCAGAGCAGGATTCTTCTCCTGGGTTCGCGGCGAAACCAAGTTCTCTTCAACAAATTGCGCCAGAAACTCTGTCCCCTGGCTTCGAATCCGCTCGATCTGTTCCTGTCGTCGTTGCCGAACTTCGGGCGAGTCTGCCTCTGCTCGCGTGTCGCAAAGAATGAGCCCGGCCACTCGAGCTGGATAGCGCCTCCAGAACTCGAATGCCACATACCCCCCCATTGAGCACCCCCCCAGGACAACCTTTTCGATGCCCTCGTTGTCGAGCCGACGAAGGACGTCGAAGGCAAAGGCCCCGACGGTCCACTCGCCAACTTGGCCCGCTTCTCCTACCCGCTGGCCAAAACCGGGCACGTCAGGTGCCACAACAGTTGTTCGGGAAGAAAGGCATGAGAGTTGCTCCCTCCACATTCGCCCATCGAGCGGAAAGGCATGCAATAGGACTAGAGGCGGCCATGTTTGAGTTTCCCGCACAATTCTCATGTTGCCATAACCCCTTTTACGAAGTTCAATTCCGTGCAGAGCCAGCTCTCCCCCATGCATGCGCAAAAGCCCGGCATCATTCAAGTGAAGAAGGAGGAAACACGCCATGAGTGTTCGTCAAGTCGTAGCAAAAAACTCGGATGAAGTCATCGTGCGAAGTCTGGTGTTGGGCCTTTGCATGCTTGCGGCGCTTTGCGGCATGCCGGCGTGGGCAATCGGGATTATGGTACCCCGTCCGCCGGAAGCGGCTCCACTGGAACCTGGACACACTGAAGTTCATGTCCAGATTCGCGACAACGTGGCGACAACGCGTGTCCACCAAGAATTCTTCAATCCCAACCCACGTCCTTTGGAAGCGGACTTCCTTTTCCCTCTCCCCCCTGGAGCCTCTATCACCGATTTCCTCCTGTATGTCGACGGGAAGCCACAAAAGGGCGAAGTTTTGGACCGAGAGAAAGCGCGATCGATTTATCAAGATATCGTGCGACGCATGCGCGACCCTGGGTTGCTCGAATGGGTGGATTGGAATCTTTTCCGTGTGGCCGTCTTTCCGGTTCCCCCACGAGGAACACAGAAAGTTGAGATAGAATTTGCTCAGCCCCTCGCAGCCGACCAAGGAGTCTTCAAGTACCTCTTTCCCATGGGAGGGCCAGGTGTGAGACGTCTGGCAGCTGCAACCGCCAGGGCTCGGCAACGGGAGATCGATGTTGTCTTTGAAGTCACGGTAAAGGCCGAGAGAGAATTGGGCAACGTCTACTCCCCCACCCACGAACTGAGAAAGATTGTCAGTGAGGCTCGAGAGGTGAAGTGCCAAATCGAGGGCAAGGACCCAACCGATTGGCAGCGCAACTTCATCTTGCTCTATGATTACCGAGACAAAGAGATCCCGGCCACTCTAGTGGCTTCGCGGCATCCGCCTGAGCCGGGGTTCTTCTGCTTGGCCTTGAGTCCGCCGCACCGCGAGCTTCATTCCACAACCCCGCTTGATCTCATTCTCATTCTCGACACCAGCGGGTCAATGGGGGAAGGCAACAAGATCGGCCAAGCCCGCCGGGCCATCCGCTACTGTCTGAGTCAACTCACCGAGCAAGATCGCTTCGCGCTCGTGCGCTTCTCGACAGAAATTGAGTGGTACGCAGAGAGTCTTGTGGCCGCCAATGAAACTGAATTAGCCCGAGCCAAAGAATGGGTCGATCGGTTGCGGCCCGCCGGTGGCACGAACATCATGGAAGCGCTGGAAGCGGGGAGCAAGTTGGCTCTTGGAAAAAATGATTCTGACACGTCAAGTCGCCGTCGGCGGCTTATCATCTTCGTTACCGATGGTCTCCCCACGGTGGGAGTCACTGCGGTAGACGAAATTCTCTCACGCACCCAAACACTCCTGCAGGACCATGACGTTCGGCTGTTTACGTTTGGAGTGGGGCACGACGTCAACACTCGTCTTCTCGACCGTCTGGCCGAACGCTCTCGCGGATGTTCAGAGTATGTTGCTCCTGAGGAAGACCTCGAAGTGCCTGTGGCACGGCTCTTTGATAAGGTGGCACGCCCAGCCCTCACTTCCCCGGAAATCGAGATCAAAGGAGTGGAAGCTTTCGACATTTACCCAGCAAAACTCCCGGATCTCTTCTACGGAACTCAGCTCACCGTCCTGGGGCGATACAAGAAAGCTGGCCCGGCCGTCATTCGCCTGAAGGGAATGATTGGCGACGAGAGAAAAGAATTCGTCTTCGAAAAGACCTTTCCCGACGAGAAAAGGGACGCGGAGTACGTTGAGAGACTCTGGGCAGCGAGAAAGATTGGTTTCCTTCTCGATGAGCTTCGCCAACGGGGGGACGCAAAGGAACTAGAAGACGAGATCGTCACGCTCTCCAAGCGGTACGGGATTGTGACGCCGCTAACCTCCATGCTTGTTGTTGAGGATAAGGCTCTGGAGCATCGCGCTCAGCCCGCAACCGCATCGGGTCCTCATCCTCGAGCTGACCGACGAGGCCCATTTACAGGAAGCGGAGTACGGGCATCTGCCCCCTCAGCAATCTCTGCGCTAAGAATGGAAGCCGGTCGGGAAGCAGTGGCTGCGGCGAAAAGTCTTCGCACCCTCAAAGAAGCGTCTGTGGCTGCGGCCGCGCCGCCAACAGACGCGGACGACGCAACGATCAAATGGGCGGCCGGACGCATGTTTAGCCGTCAGGGTGAACTATGGGCTGAGGAGAATACTGAGTCGCAGACACCGACAATCCAGGTGAAAGCGTACTCCGAGGCCTATTTCGAGCTCCTCAACATTGCCCCCGAGGTGAAAGAAATCTTAAAGATCGGGGAGCGCGTCAGGTTCAGAGTTCGCGAAGTCATCGTCGAAGTCAGCCCGGAGGGAAAAGAAAAACTGTCCGAAGCCGACCGGAAAAAACTCACTCCGTAAAAATTTTCGAAAAAAGTCGGGAACCTTGTGGAACTCCCTTTTGTCTGATAGGGTGCAGCAGGCCAGAGCACTCTCCTTCGGGAGAGTTTGACAAAGAGTTCCAGCAGCTGTCCTTAGACAGTTTACCATAACCTCCTAACCTCAAGATTAGGCCCTCGAAAATCGAGGGCCTTTTCTTTTTGTTATTGGGGCCAAGTCATTGACATGAGACTATGATATCGCGGCGCGCAATGAGGCGTCGTCTCATGAAAAAAGGAACGAGCATTTTTCTGACACAGCGAGTGAGAATGGCGTGGTGCCGATAAGAGTTCAGGGGGCGCCAGCTGCGATTTTGGCTTCCTGAGTGCGAACGGGCGTTTTGAGCTAAGTGTGAAGGGACACGCATTGCGCTCTTGATCGTTTTCTCATGAATCCATAAATCTTCACTTCACTGGCATCCAACTGGGGGTGCATCAAGTCTTTCGATGATGCGAGAGGAGATATTATGAGCGTCTTGCGGCGGGATCCCACGAGCTACGGGTGGACGATCTATCCAGAGGATGATTACGCACTTCCGTTCCTAAACAGATGCGACGACGTGACCGTCCCACCGGAAGAATGCCCCTTCTGCCCGACGCACGAACACCTCACCCCTCCTGAGATCTGCGCCATCCGACCTGCAAATTCGGCGCCAAATTCCTCGGGCTGGAAAGTTCGGACCATTCCCGATAAGAGCGCTGTGCTGCGCATTGAAGGAGAGTTATTCCGGCGGGGTGAGGGGCTTTACGACATGATGAGTGGCGTGGGCGCCCACGAGCTTATCATCGAAACTCCCGATCACCATGCCCGCCTATCGAATATGAGCGTGGCAGATGTGCGAGACGTGTTATGGATGTACCGCGAGCGGGTTCGTGATCTGCGCCAAGACCGTCGGTTTCGTTACATTCAAGTGTGCAGGAATTATCGTCCGTTGGCAGGTGCGCGCAATCCTCATCCTCACTCGATGGTTGTAGCCCTCCCCGTTGTTCCTCGTGGAGTGCGCGAAGAGCTTAACCGCACCGAAGAGTATTGGCGCATGAAGGAACGCTGTGTGTTCTGCGACATTCTGGATCAAGAAAGAGGAGAAAAAAGCGGGCGTCTCGTCTTTGAGAACAGTGGGTTTGTTGTCCTGGAGCCTTTCGCGGCTAGACGCCCTTTTGAGTCATGGATCTTACCCAAGGCGCATTCAGCTAGTTTCCACGAACTGGAGGACGCATCGCTGCCCCTCTTGGCTGAGGCCGTGACGGTCCTCCTAAGAGGAATCGAGAAAATACTGGAGGACCCGCCGTATAACCTGATTCTCCACACGGCCCCCAATCAATTTCATCGTTCAGCGGAGCAGCATTCCCGACCAGGACCGTCCGACTATTTTCACTGGCATTTAGAAATAATCCCTCGCGTGCGCGAACTGACGGGCTTCGAATTTGGAACGGGCATCTCAGTCAACCCCGTGCTTCCCGAACTTGCAGGCGAAAAGTTGCGCGCTGTGTTGGGCCGCTCAGATAGCTCAGATCGTGGCGGCTCGTGAGAGAGAAAGATGACACCTGGCATGTGGCGTGAATGAGCTTTTCCAAGTCCCCAAGAGATTGACTAAACATCTTACGAGGGGAAGCTTAGCCACGCATGAACTTCAAGGAAGGTGGGCCAAAATGAGAACGGCCATTGTGTATCGAGTGGGAAAGCTGGTCCTAGGACTCAGCTTCGCGTTCTGGCTTTGTGCATGCCAGTCGCGCCAGAGCGACAAAACAGCATCACCCCCGCCCCCCGAAACAACGTCTCCACAGACGACCTTGTTGCACCACGAAATAGGTCAGGCGGAAACAGTAACAACGGAGCCGGAGCGCCTCCCCCAAGCTGCCGCCGGCGAGGAGACAACTTCCGTCGGCCAAGCAATGTCTGGGCCAACGTATGAAGAACGTAATCTTCTTTCGGCCGCACCAAGCCCTTATCTCAGGTCGCTCACCAGTTCACCCATACACTGGCACATCTGGGACAAAGAGACTCTAGAAGCCGCATCCGCCCTGGAGCGGCCGTTACTCATTTCGATCGGTGTGACTTGGTCGCGCGCGTGCAGGGAAGAAGACGAGGCAACATGGGGGGATGAGGGCCTGTCGGCGTTCGTGAATAAGGAATTTGTCCCGATTAAAATCGATGCTGATCAAAGGCCTGACTTGGCTGAGCGCTACAAGCTGTTTTACGCGATCGTGCGGGGCACGTCTCCGAGTGATGCCCTGACGATCATTGCACAGCCAGATGGATCACCCTTCGAAGCGGTCCCCATGTTTTCGCCTGAAAACGGCGAGAGCCGTGCCACCGCATTGCTCGAGTATCTTCGCAAGATCGTGGCAGTGTGGCGCGACAACCGGCCGGAGATCTCGTCGCAGGTCGTCAAGTTTGAAAAGGTTCTCCAGGAATTCCGTCACTCTCTCGAGTCCCGAACAACGACATCTCGTGAATCCGTGAAAACGGTGGCCCACGAGCTTGCACAAAAGATCTTCGAGAACGCGCCACCCGCGTTGGGTCAGTCAGGAGAGATCACGCCCTACCTCCATCTCGCACTTTTGGCTCTTCAGCACTATTCTGACACTCGGACAACAGCCTCTTTGGAGAAAGCCCAAAAGATTATGTCCGACCTTTACCGCAGCGCTTGGAGGGACCATGTTTTCGGTGGGTATTTTCACGCCCTCGCCAACGATGGAGCGACGGCTGGCAAGCTCTTATCCGACCAGGCACTCGCTTTGCAGGCTTTTTCCCAGCTTTACGCAGCGACGTCTAAAAAACTCTATCGCGAAGCCGCAGAAGAGCTCCTCGCTTTCTTTTATGACACTTTCGAGAATCTGGAGGAGGGAGGCTTTTACTCGAGTCAGGAAATCGACCGCGCCCCCCAAGATCCTTCCGCCTATTTCACATGGTCACTGGCTGAGATTGATTCTGTTTTGACCGAACCCGCGGAACGGCAAGTCTTCGCAAAGTATTATGGGCTCGAAGGGAATGACCCTTCGGAGAAAACTCATCTGGCCCCCAAACAGACTCTTCAATCTGTCGCCTCTTCAGTGCGTCTCGACTATGACAGTGCACAAAAGCTGCTCTCCAGTGCACGATCAAAACTGCGAGAGCATCGTTACGAACAGGCGGATTTCCCGCGGGTGAACAAAAGTCTCGTTGTATCCTGGAACGCAAAGGCCATTTCCGCCTACTGCGATGCATATCGTTACCTTGGCGCGGAACACGCAAAAGAGTTTGCTCTCAAAACGCTGAAACTCCTGCGCACTCGAGCTTCAAGCGAAGCTGGGTTGTGTCATTACCTCGTTCGTGGCGAGATTGTTGAACAACCCATCCTTCTCGAAGACCAGATCTTTATGATTCAAGCCCTACTCGATTGCGCGGAGATTAGCGGCGAGCTGCAGCTGGTAAGCGCCGCGCAATGGATTTTCGATCAGATTCAGTCCTCGATGACACTCGAGAGGACCTCACTCCTCGGCGATTGGTTGTCGCGTGATAACTCAGGAGTTCCACAATGGCTGCAGCCCCTCCCCTTTCTGCGCGACACCCTCCTCGAGTCCCCAAACGCCGCAAGCGTCGTCGCCGTCTACCAGCTCTATCAGATCAAGGGCGACGATCATTGGCGGGACCAAGCACTCGCTCGCCTCGGCTGGCTGGGTCGCGACAAAAATTGGTGGGATCGGGGGCTGGCAAGTTGGGCAAAAGCGGCACTCATTGCAGGCTATGGCCCGCCCAAAGTGGTTATTGTGGGGTCGCTCGACAGAACCGACACCCAGCAATTGCAGATCGCGGTTCTTGCCAGCTTCCGCCTCGGAAAAATCGTTGAAGTGCTGAGTCCGGAAGAGGCTGCAAAAACCGATTATGCGCCATCAAAAGACAGTAAGGCCGTAGGGTACGTTTGCACAGCGGAAGCTTGTGCACCGCCTACGTCTGATTCAAAGAAGCTCCGAGCCACGATTCTGGATTTTGGGCGAGAGTGATATTGTCATCGATTGCGGACAGCGTAGAGGTGAACCTTGGTTAAGAAATCAAAACTTTCACAGTTTACGATTCTCGTCGTCGACGACGAAAAGAACACCCGAGAAGGACTGCGTTGGGCACTGGAGAATTCCAGCGTTTCCGTTCTGACTGCCGCTAACGGCCTTGAAGCGCTCGAGGTCTTACAGCAGCAGCCGGTGGATCTGGTCATCACAGATTTGCGGATGCCAGAACTCGACGGCATGGAGTTATTGCGGCGCATTCGTAAAGACTTTCCTGACCTTCCCGTTGTGATCCTTACCGGCCACGGGACAATCGAAAACGCTGTGGACGCCATGAAAGAAGGCGCTACGGACTATCTGGTCAAGCCGGTGAACCTTGACGAACTCTCTCTTGTTGTGGAACGCATCCGCAGCCAGCAGTCATTGGTGCGTGAAAACATCCAACTGCGCGAGCGCGTCCAGCAAATGTTTGGTTTCGAGAACATCGTTGGACGCAGCGCAGCTATGATGGAAGTCTTTGAGAAGGTCCGGATGGTCGCTCCCACGCGCGCCAGCGTCCTCATTTACGGCGAAAGCGGGACAGGTAAGGAACTAATTGCCAACGCAATCCATCAGAACTCACCGCGGCGCAACAAGCCTTTTGTGAAAGTGAATTGCGGAGCACTCCCCCTCACCCTCCTTGAAAGCGAGCTTTTTGGCCATGAGCGCGGAGCATTTACCGGCGCCGTGGCCACACGCCGCGGACGCTTCGAGCTGGCCGACGGCGGCACGCTTCTGCTTGATGAAATCAGCGAAACGGCTCCCGAATTCCAGGTCAAACTCTTGAGAGTGCTTCAAGAAGGCGAGTTCGAGCGGGTCGGGGGAACGCAGACGATCAAGGTCGACGTGCGAATCATTGCGGCCACAAATAAGCGGCTCGACGTCTTGGTCAAAGAGGGAAAATTCCGGGAGGATCTCTACTATCGACTCAAGGTGGTCGAGATTGATCTTCCGCCGCTCCGAGAACGCCCAGAAGACATCCCGTTGCTCATTGAACACTTTTTAGAGGAATTCTCTCGCTACTATGAGAAGCCAAAGCCCAAGGTCCAACCCTCTGTGATCACCGCCTTGCAGAACTACCATTGGCCTGGCAACGTGCGTCAGCTCCGCAACGTCCTCGAGGGCGCGTTTGTCATGGCGGGCACGGAAATCACGTTGAAACATCTTCCCGCGGAAATTCACTCGGAGCAGGCCAAGGATAATTATATCCGGATTCCTGTCACGGCCTCACTGGCCGAAGCTGAACGTCTCCTCATTCAGGCCGCTTTGGCTTACAATCAGGGCAACAGAGCGAAGACGGCTCGCCAGCTCGGCATCGGGCGTAAGACGCTCTACCGCAAGATGGCACAGTATGGGATCGAATACCCAGCCTGACACAGAGTCATCGCCACCAGCTGCTGAACGAGGTTGGCTGGAGCGATCGCGCACATTGCGCGCTCTTCGCTACCGAAACTTTCGCTATTTCCTCAGCGGGCAAGTGATCTCCCTCATCGGGACGTGGATTCAAAGCACTGCCCAGGGCTGGCTTGTTTACACGTTAACAGCTGATCCGTTTCTTTTGGGTCTGACGGGGTTTGCGTCGCAGGTGCCCGTTCTCGCTTTAGGACTTTTTGGCGGGCTGGTCGCGGATATGTTCGATCGGCACCGCACAGTTCTCGCCACGCAGTGCCTGCTCATGATGCAAGCGTTCATCCTAGCCGCCCTGACCATATGGCAGGATGCCAATGGCCTTCCGATCATTCAGTTCTGGCAGGTCCTCGTGCTGGCGACGTTTTCCGGGGCTGTTCAGGCCTTTGACATGCCAGCGCGCCAGGCTTTCATCATTGAGTTAGTTCCGAAAGAAGACATCAATAACGCAATCGCACTGAATTCGCTGAGCTTCAACGCGGCGCGAGTCGTCGGCCCCAGCCTCGCCGGCATTGTCATTGCACTCTTCCAGCGCTTTCGTCCCAGCCATCCAACGTTCGGAGAAGGCATGTGTTTTCTGATTAATTCGCTGACTTACATTGCGGTGATTGTGCAGCTGTTGCGCATGGACCGGGCAACACTCCCCATCAAACACAGAACGGCGGTCGAAAGCTCTCTGGCGGATGGCATCAGCTACGTGCTGCGTCGCCCGCATCTGGTCTTGCTTATCCTGACAGCCGGGGCCGTTTCTTTCACAGCCCTCCCCTATCTGGTCATCATTCCCGCGGTTGCCAAAGACATCCTACAAGGAGACGCGACAACACTGGGGTGGCTCATGACGAGTGTTGGCATCGGCGCGATCCTTGGAGGGCTTCGTCAGGCACGACGTCAGCAGGTGAAGGGGCTGGGACGAATCATTTTCCGCTCCCTCCTGGGGTTCTCTCTCGTTATTTTCGCGTTGGGGTGGGTTCAGCACACACTGCTCATGTGCGGGGGGTTTCTCCTCGCCGGCTTTTTCATGGTCAACGCCATGATTAGCGCTCAGGTGCTTGTTCAGGCGCTCGTGGGCGAGCAGTACAGAGGACGCGTGATGAGTTACTATACCATGATGACAATCGGCATGATGCCCTTCGGAAGTCTGGTCGTAGGAGCAGAAGCCCGACATTTCGGAACGGACGTTGCCCTGATGCTCACCGGTGCGGCGACATTGGTGATCGCGCTAATGTTTGTGGGGCTTTTGCCGCGCATCAGGCAAGCTGCACGAAGCTCGCCAGAGTATGCGGATGTTCTTGGTCGAGAAAATCACACGGACTCACGGAGACGCTAGGAAAAGCGCAGACTAGTAGTAGCCGCGTCCTCGCCCACCTTCCACCGTAAGGTTCTCACGCACCAAACCTTGCACGCCTGGAAGGGGACCGCCACCTGCGGCTGCCCCGCCAGCCCCCTGCCCCCCTGCGGGTGGACGTTTGAGATCGGGATTGAGCAGTCTATCAGTTTCTTTAGCAGTTTTGACGAGCTCCTTTTTTGATTTTTCAACGAGCTCCTCCAAAGTTGGTCCCCAGCCTCGCCAAACGGGTTCCACCTTGGCAACCTTGTAAAGTTCTTCAACGCAGTTTGTGTGGACGTAAGCGAGGCGTCCACGATAAGGGAATGTCGCATATTTCTCGGTGGTTCCGAATACAAGAATTCTCTCGCCCGCGGCCAGGGTGCCGAGCTCACTGTGAGTTGCAAGGTCGCGCACGACGCAGGGGGCGCTGCTGGATATCCGGTACCATTTTGGCTTTCCGCTGAGAGAGAATTCTTCGTTCGCAGCAAATAGCCCACCCGCCACTACGCAGAGCGCAAAGATCAAAGTCCACGCTTGACGCATCATTGTGCTCGGAATCCTTTTTTTACGCGATTCTAAAGCTTTCCGACGTATGAGACGCTTCTCAAGCGAGAGGATTCAAGAAAATTGAACAGAGTCGCCAGGCATGAGGGTCGCGCGACTTAGAATTTATTTGAATCGCCACCGCACTTGCTCCGTATTACGCACCATCGGAAGCTGACAGCATGAAGTGACACTGCGCCGCTGGTTCAGTGTCACGCGGAAGAGGGTGCGATTCCCTCACGGGCACGCCGCTGTGATCAGGGACGAAATCCGCATCGAGAGCCACTGGCTCAGTCGAGAGCTGGGAAGGCGCGGAGAGTAGGATGATCTGTCAGTCAGAAGACGGTGCTGTCAGACACCTCCGTAGAAAAACTTCTTCGCTGAGTGAGAAGTGGAGGATTGACTCATGTCACAATGCTCGTCTTTATGCCTCATCTTGTTGCCGCAACGTCTTGGTCACGCCCGGACTATCTTTCGTTCAGCATTCATGAGGCTTGCGACTCTCGCATTAGCCTTCCTCACGGTGCTCCAGGTAGCCGGCTGGGCTCAGTGTTTTCCTGACAGAGTGGCAAGTTTTTCGCCGGGTCCCGGCGCAGGTTTTGGTCAAAGCTTTTTTCCGCAGAACGTTCTCGGCCCCCCAAACGGGAATGCCAACCCACAGCTCCCCAACGCGAGCGAGGCCGATTTGCTTTCGCTTGGGGTGGGCGGATCGATCGTGCTCGAATTCATTTCCAACGTAGTTGTCGATGGGCCCGGCCCCGACCTCACCGTATTTGAGAATCCCTTCCAACCCATCGGCTACCCCGATTTTGTGTTCGCTGAAACAGCCACTGTTTACGTGAGCACAGACAGCCTCACGTGGGTGACCTTCCCGTTTGAGTTCGATGATCCGGGGACGACAGCTGGACTGTACGAGAAATGGCGGTACCGCGGATTGGCGGGCGTGACCCCGGTCTACTCCTCCCCCATGAATGGAATTTCCCCTTTCGATCCCGGGGTCAGTGGAGGCGATTTCTTTGACCTCCGCCTTCTCGGGCTGACATACGTGAAATACATCAAGATCGCCGACACTGGCACGACCGATATTGCCCCCACTCTCGACAGCCGCGGCAATGTCGTTAACGATCCGGGCAATGCCATGAATGCGCCCCCGACAGCGGGTTTTGATCTCGACGCCGTGGCCGCCATCCACTCCACCCCCGTCGCTACTGTGAGAGAAGAATGGTATCTCTACGAATGATGACCCACCGACTGGCGCTGCGTGCTTTTACGCTTATCGAGCTTCTCCTTGTGGCGGGAATTATCGCCCTGCTGAGCGCTATAGCGCTTGTGAATTTTCAGCATGCCAAGGGGCGAGCGAATCAGGCTCGCTGCGCTGCAAATCTCAAAGCCATCGCCTACTCCCTCTATGCCTACCGTTTGGACTACAATCACTATCCGCTCGCCGACGGCGTGGCAGGAGAAACCGAAAGCATGGGGCAAACTACGCCCGGAAACGGTCCAGCTGCAAACGGAAGTTGGGATGGCGTGCCGCGCGTGCTGGTACGCCTCGGTTACCTGAGTGATCCTCAAAGTCTCTTCTGTCCAACCTTTCGCGACAAATATCGCGGGGAGCGTCTCCAGCGGTTCCGCTATGCCTATAACAACTCCGCGGCAGATACTGGAGGGCCGATTGGGGCGCCGGATAATGTTGAGCGTGATTCGCACGACATTTGGTATGCGCGCTGTTTGTGGGTGCCCCCGGAGTACAGCTTTAATCCCACCGCAACGGACGTAAAATTTCCACACGGTGAAGACCACGACCGCGAAAATGCGCTCATGTCCAACGGAAGGGTTGAACTGAGAGATGGGCGGGCCGACTTTCGCAAAGCTTTTGGGATTACCGCACCCTAGAAGAGTTGTGCTTGCGCCGACAAAGCGACTGTCCACATATTTTCCAAACCATGACAAGTGAGAGCAAACTCCGATCACTTCTCCGAGATGTCGCTGAGGGAAAGGTCACGCCCCAAGAGGCGGAGAATCAGCTCAAAGCCCACTACGTGACCGGCTATGCGGATCTGCTGCACACGAAGCTGGATCTCCACCGTCAATATCGGCGTAACATGCCAGAAGCGATTTACGGGGCCAATAAGACGGCCGAGCAGTTGCTCGAGTACGTGCAGAGGCTTCGCCAGGAGAATCAGACGATTTTGTGCACGCGGGTGAGTCCCGAAAAAGCCGAATACGTGCAGGCGCATTTCCCAGAGCTAAATTATCACCCGACAGCCAGAGTGCTCTACAAGATCGCCGGACGTCTGTCGCGCCGGGGGTGCATTGCTGTACTTTCCGCTGGTACCTCTGACCAACCCGTGGCTGAAGAGGCAGCCTTGTGCGCAGAAGTTCTTGGCAACCGGGTGGAGCGAGTTTATGATGTTGGCGTTGCAGGGTTGCATAGACTTGTCTATGCAGCGAGCGAGGTCTTACAGCTGGCGCGCGTCATCATCGTCGTGGCCGGCATGGAAGGAGCCTTGCCCAGTGTAGTAGCTGGTTTGGTTGATAAACCTGTCATCGCAGTCCCCACAAGCATTGGCTACGGCGCCAGTCTTCATGGTTTTGCCGCGCTGCTGGGGATGCTCAACTCATGCAGTGCTGGCGTGGGGGTTGTGAATATCGATAATGGCTTTGGAGCTGCGACATTGGCCCATCTCATCAATAACCTTCCCCCCGTGGGACGAGGGAGGACAAGACGTTGAGAATTTGTTATTTTGATTGTTTCAATGGGATTAGTGGTGACATGGTGCTGGGCGCTTTTGTGGATGCCGGTGTCTCCATTGACGAGCTTCAAAAAGCCATCGCCGTCCTGCCGCTCTCCGGTTACACACTGGCTGCGCGCGAAGTGAAACGGTGCGGCGTGCGTGGCACACAAGTGTTGGTTGAGTGCGAAAGAGGGCGCCATCACAGAACTTATGCCGATATCCGCGCAATGATTTCTCAGGCTCAGCTACCCCCCAAGACCAAAGAAAACGCTCTCAAGTGTTTTCACATACTGGCCGAAGCTGAAGGACAGGTCCATGGCATTGCCCATGAAGAAGTCCATTTTCATGAGGTGGGAGCTGTTGACTCGATTATCGACATCGTTGGAGCAATGTGGTGCGCTGAATACCTCCAGATTGAGAGGTTTTTGGCATCTGAGGTCGTCGTTGGCTCGGGCACAGTGCAGTCCGCTCACGGAGAGTTGCCCGTGCCCGCCCCTGCCACGGCGCTCCTGCTTCAAGGAGTTCCAACGGTCATGGGCGGTTGTCCGGGCGAGAGGACGACTCCTACGGGGGCAGCCATCCTCCGCACCCTCGTAAGCGACTATGGAAAGAGCTTCTCGTTGCGCATTTCCCGAGTTGGCTACGGGGCCGGAAGCCGAGAAGAAAAGGGCCGCGCGAATTACCTGCGCATTTTTCTAGGCGAAGCCGTTGAGCCCGTGCTCCCCTTGGAACATCAAACGCTGGCACTCATCCAAACCGAAATCGATGATATGAGTGGCGAGCAGTTTGGGTTTCTGCAGGAGCGCCTGTTTGAGAGCGGTGTCCTCGATGTTTGCCTCACGTCGGTCCAAATGAAAAAGAATCGCCCAGGAACGAGCGTCCAGATTCTCGTGGCTCCCGAAAACGTCCATGCCATCCTCGAGGTACTTCTTCGCGAGTCGAGCACCTTTGGCGCAAAAGTCCTCCAGTGCGACCGGTATTGCCTGCCGCGGGAGAGCCATGTGATTTCCACTAGGCTGGGCCCGATCCGTGTGAAAGTGGGGTTTTGGGGCAGCGAAGTTTTGAAAGTGGCTCCGGAATACGAAGACTGCCGCAAGTTGGCCAAAGAAAAAGGTCTGCCGCTCGCCAGAGTTTTTGAGGAAGCCATGCTCGCCGCATCGCATTGGCTTGAGGAACGTTGGGAGCAGGGCGTTTTTCCCATTGAGTAGATCGAAAAAGGGGACACTGTTATGAAATTATATCGTTATCTTAATGAGGCTTGTTCCCCCACTTTAGGTATCGAAATCGAGGGACGTGTTTATAATCTCACTGCTGTCCTTGAAACTGCCGAAGAACCAGTCTCGGAAGCGATCGCCCGGGCCGATCTCGTCGGGCTAGCTCGGCAAGGACGCGCGTGGTTGAACGTGATGCGGCGTGCGGTGGACGCTCTACATAACAACGGAGCTCTGGCGCAACTTGCGCACCATGAGGCAGGCAACCTCCAGCTCCTGGCCCCTATTCCTCAGCCGGGCAAGTTTATCTGCGTTGGCCTCAATTACGAAGACCACTGCGAAGAGCAGAACCTTGAGCTGCCTCGAAATCCTGTTGTTTTCGCTAAATTCGCCAATGCCGTGTGTGGGCATAAAGCTGTCGTTAGGCGCCCCCGTATCACGACAAAACTCGATTTCGAGGGGGAGCTGGGAGTTGTTATCGGGAAGCACTGCAAGCGTGTGCCCGCCGATGGGGCCCTCGAACATGTTTTCGGTTACATGGTGGTGAATGACATAAGTGCCCGTGACATTCAAAAGAATGACGGGCAGTGGCTTCGCGCCAAGAGTATGGATGGTTTCGCCCCTACGGGTCCCTGCATCGTCACCACAGATGATATCCCCGATCCCCAACAGCTTGCTTTGCGCACAACCGTGAATGGCACGGTGATGCAGGAGAGCCATACGAGCCGGATGATTTTCCCTGTGGCAGAACTCATTGAGTTTATCTCGCAGGGGATCACGCTGGAACCAGGGGATATCATCTCCACTGGCACGCCTTCCGGCGTTGGCGTGTGGCGAAAACCGCCGGTTTTTCTGCAGCCTGGGGACGTCGTCCAGATTACGATCGAGAAAATCGGCACTTTGGAGACAACGATCGCCGAGGACGCATAAGGAGCTTTCTCTGAGGCGACGTGCTACAGTTTAGCAATTGCAAGGGTGCGCGTGAACGCGGTGGCTAGTTCTTGAGAAAGCGCCCCATCGCTGGAAACTCCTGAACGTCGACGATCTTATTTCGGCGCAGCTTGAACATCCGGCCTGCGCTATAATAGGTCCACTGCTCGTCTCCACTCGAGAGCAGCTTGACGTCCTCCGGATCCCCGTAGCGCAGGACGAGGCGGATTTTATCTGTTAGCGGACGCTCTTCATAAGAGGTTGGCGTGAAGGCGATCTCTTTGTTTTGATTCGGATAGACCCAAGAAAAGGCGGGGATAACCTTGTTTTGCTTGGCGAAAGCATTTTCGAGATCAGAGCGCAGGCGGATGTCACCTGTGGGGGGCCACAAGACGCGAAATGCAGCGGGACGACCGTAACGCTCGTAGACCTCTTTCTCGACATCGGTAAACTTTTTTGCGTTAGGCCACTTGGGACTTGGATAGAAAACGTTCACGCTGAATTCCGGTTTGAAGACGTAAAGGTCTTTATCCTTGCATCCAATGAGGCCGACGGCCCCCCAAAGAGCAATTGCTGCGATCACGAAAGTTTTCAGACTTTTGCCACTCATTTTATTTCTCGTTTCGCGTTTTGTGGCGATGTGATGTTTTTTCCTATCGAGGGGCAACCATAATCATCGTTGATTTGTAACTACAAAGAGAACGAGAAAGCAGGGGCTAGGGTCGGAGAGCAACAGACAATGACCTTTGAAGAAAAGCTCATCGCGGCTTTCTGCTGCGCAAAATGCCGGGGAAAAAGTGCTGTGACCCGCACGGTCAAGCTTCCCGGCAAGTTTTCGTCCCTGCTTCCCTTTGGGGCAGAAGAGTACGTGCTCATCACCTGTACACTGTGTGGGTACACAGAGATGTATAGCCCCATTGCCTTCGAAAGGTGTGAACAGCCGAACACTGAACCCAAGCCTCTTCCCAACGAAACATAACCACACAACGACGTCATGTCTTGCTTTGAAATCAACTTGTCGCGTTCTTCTTCGGATCAGACTTGTTCTCATCTCCTCGTTCATACGTTTCCCGAGGCAAGATTCTCCTGTCACCACTGCGGGACGTGTTGCCGCGTTTTTCCACGAATCCCTGTCGACTCTCACCGCATAGAGAAGTACAGAACGGAGGGGCCCACTTTGCTTGGCCCCAGGTGGGCGACGCTTTGCGACACTGAGACGTTGCTTTCTTCAAGCTCGGACAACGAAGGGACCTTGCCACGCCGTGATGACGGGAGTTGTGTTTTCCTCGATGAGCAGAACCACTGTGTGCTCCACGCCCTCATGGGTGAAGAGTTGAAACCACAAGTCTGCCAGGATTTCCCCTACATCTACCGTCTGACTCCCGCTGGGCTTTTTGTTGGACTCTCTTTCACGTGTCCATCGGTACGAACAAACAAAGGCGAACTGGTCGAGCAGAACAAAGATCAGTTAGCACAGAACGCCTGTCGAGCATACCGATGTGAGACCATTCAAGACCCCGTCACTCTAGACCCTCGCTACCTTTGTTCTTGGGCAAGCTACGAACAAATCGAGACGTCTCTCCTCCATCTTATGGAAAAGACAGAGGTGCCGCTTGACCAGCGCTTGGTCGCCTGTCACAGCCTCCTAGGGATGCTTCGGCTGTGGTTGGACATGCGCATGGGCCAGCCGCGAGATCCCTTGGAACGTCGGCTGGCTAGTGCTGAACTCATCTCAGATTTCCTCTCAACTAACGAACGAAAGGAATTTCGGGAGCCTTTACGCATTGCAGCGAAGCCGAGAGGTCAACGCGCCAGCCGACGCTGCTTTTTAGCTTTGGTCGTGGGGTGTGCCGCCTCAATGTGGGAAAAGGGAAAACCCGTTGGAGCTGCTTGGGGACTTGTGCGAAACTACATTCAAGCTGCTTTGCGTTTGGGGCAGTTGCGAATTCCACCGCTTGAGAGGCACATATCGTATCGCATCCTGGAAGTTGCGCCTTTTTCACTTTCGGGCGAAGCTGAGCAGCTTTTGCGCCGTTACGCCCTCATGACAATTTTTCGCAAGGACTTAGTCGCCGGTCCTCTGGACTTGCGTCGCCAATGGGATCTTGTCCTTCTTCGACTGGCTTTGGCCGGAATCTATGCGACGGCGCTGGCTAACAGCCAGGCGAGGTCTGCGGATCCTAGAATCGAACAGTGGTCACAAGCCTTGGAAATCGTAGAGACGTATTACGGACATCACTCACGACTTTTCGAGCTGATAGAAAGTTTCCCTCGCCTGGCCTCTGTCTTGGACTCTTTCTTCGCGCTGCGCACTTATCCTGACACAGTCCTTGGTCGTTTCAAAAAATAATAATGTGCTGATAAGAGTAAACGGATTTCCGGACTCGAGAGTCCGATTTTCTATTGATTCTCTTTTCTTGGGTGCGAGCGAATCAAAAGCGAAGCATCCGACTGAGGTCTCATCAGAAAAACTAACGGCAGAAGCCGACAAAGGATGCTGGGCGAAAAGTGACCGGAAGTCTCATCGTCTTTTGGATCCTGGCTGCTCTCATTGTGCTGAGCGCGGGGATAGCGGTCTTTGCTAAAAGCATTGTGAATGCTGCCTACGCGCTATTCTTTTCCCTGCTGGGCGTGGCAGGGCTTTATGCGCTTCTCGATGCCGACTTCCTCGCCATGACTCAAGTGGTCATCTACGTCGGTGGTATCATGGCGCTCCTGCTCTTCGGAATTCTGCTCACCAACCGGTCGCTAGAGGACCTCTTAGTCGTGAGCCGCCGTGCGACATGGGTGGGAGTCTTTGTTGCTTCGGGCTTGACGGTCGTTCTCATTGCGATACTCGCCATAGCGGAGTTTTCGACGAGGGAACCCGTTTCTCTACCCGGCACAACAGCTCCTCTCGGGGTCCTTCTGTTACAGAAGTACGTTCTCGCCTTTGAGTTCTCGTCTCTCACCCTCCTCGCCGCGCTGACTGGCGCATCGTATTTGGTGCGAAGGAAGGAGCGTGACTGAGCAATGCTGACCCTCTATCATTTTGTTTTCTTGAGCGCCGTTCTCTTCGCGCTTGGAGTAGCAGCGGTCGTGAGCCGCAAAAACGGCATCGGCGTCCTAATCGGGGTCGAGCTTATTCTGAATGCCGCGAATATCAACTTTATCGCTTTCTCGCGCTATTCGGAAAGATTAGCTCCTCTTGCTGGAGTTGCTCAGCCGGTCGGGCTCGATGGACAAGTTTTTGCAATTTTCGTGATTATCCTCGCGGCCTGTGAAGCGGCCATAGCTTTGGCAATCCTCATCAACTTGTTCAATTCCTTTGGAAGCATCGAGATCGACGGAGCGAGTACCTTGCGCGGATGAACACTCTCGGGAATTACGATGTGACTCATTTGGCCATGGCGGTGATAGGCTTGCCGCTCATGGGCTTTGCCTTCGTGAGTCTCTTTGGTCGCCGGCTTCCCCGCAATGGCGACTGGCTGGCCACGGGGATTATGGGGGTTGTCCTCGGACTTGGTTTAACGATTTTTGCAAGGATCTTTGAGGCGAACTCTCCGGCGGCAAGTGCCCGTTGGGTTTCTCCCTGGTTTGATCCACGAGGGGATGGTAGCTTGTGGCCGGTGGGTCTTCTCGTCGACAACCTGTCAGCGACAATGGTGGTGGTCGTAGCGACGGTGAGTTTCCTGGTTCATCTCTACTCCATTGGATACATGCACGGCGACCCCAAGTACGTCCGATTCTTCGCTGCGCTTCAGCTTTTCAGCGCGGCGATGCTTGGGCTCGTGCTTTCGGACAACCTGCTCACACTGTATATCTCGTGGGAGATCATGGGGTTCTGCTCCTACCTCCTGATTGGGCATTATTTCGAAAAGCCGAGCGCGGCGAACGCCTGCCTCAAAGCCTTCATGACCACCCGAATGGGCGATGTCCTTATGTTCTTGGGGATTCTCATTCTATATTGGAAAGTGGGATCTTTACGTCTCGCCGATGTTTTCGCGGCAGTGGCGGACGGCACGCTTGAGCAATCGTGGCGCACGGCCATAGGCTTGCTGCTTTTCGGCGGAGCCGTGGGGAAAAGTGCTCAGTTCCCGCTTCATGTGTGGCTCCCGGATGCTATGGAGGGTCCAACGCCCGTTTCCGCTCTAATCCACGCGGCGACGATGGTTGCTGCGGGCGTTTACCTTATGGCGCGCTCCTACCTCATTCTCACCCCCGAAACTTTCCTTGTGATTGCCTACATTGGTGGATTCACAGCGATCTTTGCCGCCACCATTGGCGTTGTCATGGATGACATTAAGAAGGTCCTCGCCTACTCGACTATCTCTCAGCTCGGCTACATGATGCTGGGTCTGGGCGTGGGAGGTTTCATCCTTTCTGGATATACAGCGGGGATTTACCACCTGACGACTCATGCGTTTTTCAAAGCCTGCCTTTTCCTCGGGTCCGGCAGCGTCATTCATGCCCTGCACACGCAAAACCTCAGTGAGATGGGTGGGCTCCGCCGCAAAATGCCCATCACATTCACAACCTTCCTGATCGCCACTCTCGCCCTGACCGGCGTGCCGCCGTTTTCAGGGTTCTTTACAAAAGATTCTATTATCGCGGCGGCCCTTGAGTTTGCCATGACTCATCCTGGCCACTGGCTGCTTCCCATTTTTGCAGGAACGGCCGCCTTTTTCACCGCGTTTTATATGTTCCGTTTGATCTTCCTCGCGTTTTTCGGTTCTCCTCGCAACGAGCACGCGTACGCCCATGCGCACGAAAGCCCCTGGGTCATGACAGTCCCACTGATTGTCCTGGCAGCTTTGAGTCTTTATCCGGTGGGGGGAGGGGCTGGCAATTGGTTCTGGGTGCGCAATCCGGCCCCTTCACTTCAGACAATGTCCGAGCAGTTTGGTCCGCGGACCGCTGAGCTCAAAGCTGGCGGAGCCGGCGCGCCCATGGCCGCAGGCGGCATCCGCGAGCACCACAGGGTCGACGGCGTGGCTGAGGGCGAAAAGGAAGAAAGCCACGATCTCGCCCATCGAGTCCATTCGCTGGCCGTCGTCCTATCGCTGAGCGTGTTTGCTCTGGGTTTTGCGTTGGCCTGGCTGACTTACATCAAAAAAGCTCTCGATCCTGACTCCTGGGCCCGAAGGTGGAGCTTTGTGTATCGTCTCCTTCTCAACAAATATTATGTCGACGAATTCTACCAGGCGTGCCTTGTGCGCCCCTTCCTCGGACTCTGCCGTTTCTTTGGGCGGTTTGACCTCGTCGTCATTGACGGTTTCGTCAATGCATCGGGCTGGGCGACCCGGCTCGCGGCGTGGCTTGTGGGCCTGCACGATAAACACATCGTTGATGGGTTCGTCAACGCCTTTGCTGATGCAATCGCGGCGTGCGGAAAGACTCTCAGCCGCCTTCAGACAGGGCGCATCGGTACGTATTTAGCAGCTCTCGG
>FWWL01001768.1_pt1 | contig 48694 bp, 45 predicted proteins | sample 2228331 | NCBI WGS metagenome assembly FWWL01 (sample SAMEA103939775, study PRJEB20133) | metagenome | reverse complement strand
AGCGAAGGGTACGGTCGCCCGGCGCGTAGCGCCCTACAGGGGCGGTTTTAACCGCTAGCTGATGAGTCAAGGTAGGTAGTTACAAATCGAGAAGGTTTTCGATTTGCAGATTTTTCAAACCGCAAAGGCGCGAAGGACGCTAAGATTTTTGATTTGCAGATTTGCAGATTTTTTAAACCTGTGGCGCAGCCTGGATGGTTAGAACTCATGACCTTTTTCCTACTTTACAAATCCTGGCTCTTAACTTATAATAGACATTAACTCCAACGTAACCAAAACGTAACCTCCCACCAGGGCAAGTTGGGGTATACTCTGAAGTAGTTAAAAAATTCACGTTTTCACATTAACTTTGGGAAAGGAGGCTTTCAAATGAAACGTGAACGTGGTTTTACCCTGATTGAGTTGCTGGTTGTGATCGCCATTCTGGGCGTGCTGTTCGGCCTGACGGCGCTGGCGCTTAACAGCCTGAGCAGAGGCACCGAAGAGTCAAAGACCGCGGAAAAGGACATGGTGCAGACCGCGATGGACGTGTACATGGCGGTTGAAAAAGTCGACACCATCACGGCTCACACTGGAACCGGCAAGACTTCCATGCAGGTTGGTCCCGGTACTACAAGCACAGACGATGACGAGTTTGCTACTTATCTCCGTCGTCTCACCAGGTACTACTACTGCTGGGACGCGAACGGGAACATCACCCAACAAGATACCGAAGCCACGGCCTGCCCGTAACCCTGACGTAACCACCCAAACAGCCCCTGCTGACGCAGGGGCTGTTTTTTTGTCCGCTACCGACCAGCAGCTACCGTTCCGCCCCCTCCCCTGGCAACACCAGACTCATGCGCACCCCATCCGGCGCGGTGACGAAGTCCAGATCACCCCCTTGCAGGCGCATGATCTCCCGCGCCAGGTAGAGGTGGAAATGCTGCTGCGCGGTGCGATCCATGGAGACAGGGCGGTGCATCAGCACCTCCCAGCCGTTTTCCGCCATGTAGGTACCGGGGAGGAAAAGGGTCAGGTACACGCGCTGCCCCTCTAGCTCACCGATAAGCTGCACCACCCTATGGGCCGCGGGGAGCAGGGTTGCCCCCTGCTCGAAAAGGAGCGTGAGCGCGCGCCCCGTCCACAGCGGGCTACAGGTCACCCTGGGCAGGTCAGCCAGGCCCTGCATCGTCACCTCACCGAGCCGCTCCTGGGCGGACGGAGCACACGCTGCATAGGCCTCGCGGGCCAGCCCGGTCCACTCCGCGAAGGGCTGGCGCGTCAGTTCCAGCTCGTGTGTCAGCTCGCCGCTTTGAAGCCGCGCCAGCCACAACAAGCGTTCACTGGTCGCCACCAGCTCATCCGATGTGCGCCGCAGATGCGTGAGATACGCCGTCACCTGCTCCGTATCCGCCGTGGACAGAGCGCTAAAGGTCTCCACCACGTTCTTATCCAGGGTGCCGACTGGATGGTGGAGATGCGCCAGGAGGGATTGCACCAGTTCCTGGAGGAAGCTCTCCACGGCACGCTGGTGCGCATGTTTAATGGCCTGCGCGCGGTCGAGGCGTCCCGCCACCGCTGCCAGCAGCGTCTCCTCATCAATGGGCTTGACGATGTAATCCTCAGCGCCGAGTTTTTTGCCGCGCAGGATGTCCTCCTCCGTCCCCTTGGCGGTCAGGAACAGGAAGGGGATGGAGGTCCATTTATCCACTGCGCGCACGGCATCGTAGAACTCATAGCCATCCATGACGGGCATCATGATGTCGGAAATAATCAGATCAGGCGCGCCGTGTTGCTCCATCTTCTGCAGAGCATCCACGCCATGTTCCGCAGCGATCACCGTATAACCCGCCACTTCCAGCAAGCGCTTCAAGGCCGTGCGGAGGGGTTTGTAATCCTCGACCACCAGGATATAGGCCACGGCACCACCTCCCGGGCGGGCGTCGCGCCCGCGCGAAGCGCGACGCCCGCGGTCAGGACTTAAGCACCAAACTTATTCAGGCGCCCGGCGTGGGCCAGCATCAAGGGGATGATGTCACTGTGGCGAATGTGGCCCAAACCGCCCGCCATGCACTCCCGTTCACCAAAGGCTGTCACCCGGTCGGGACGCAGCGCCTGCGCCCACAACAGGATCGGCACCTCATGCCAGGAATGCGACTTGAGCGACCAGGGCGTGCTGTGATCACCGGTCACGACCACCACGTCGGGCTTGAGCGCCATGATTTCCGGCAACAGCTCGTCCGTATGCTCAATCACGCCTTTCTTGGCCTCGAAATTGCCATCCTCGCCGTAAGAGTCGGTCTTCTTGACGTGGAAGAAGAAGAAGTCGTACTCGTCCCAGTGGGCGCGCAGGGTTTCGATCTCGGATTCGATGGTATCGCCGGTGGGCAGCACATCCATGCCCACGAGCAGCCCCAGGCCGCGGTACATGGGATACGTGGCGATCGCCGCCAGCTTCATCTTGTACAGCTCCGGCATTTGGGGAATGGGGGGAACCTTAGCGATGCCGCGCAGGTTAAGGCCATTGGCCGGATATTCATTGGCCAGGACGCGCCGCGCCTCCGCCATCCACTGGTTGAGGAGCTCTGCTGCGCGCTCGGCTTCCGGCCGCAGGGCTTTGACCGGCAGCGGGGGAACGCCCACGCGCTGGGGATCGGTCTCGGTCAGGCCATCGTAGAGGCCTTCGCCGCGTAAAATCAGGGCAAAGCGGTACTCTTTCACGATCTCGACAAAGGTTTCCACACCGGGGAGCTTGATAGTGCGCAGCTTTTCGACCATTTTCTCGCCCACTTCGGTGGGGATGCGCCCGGCGCGCCGGTCAACGATGTTGCCGTTCTCGTCCAGGGTGGCGAAGTTACCGCGCGCGGCCAGGTCGTTCGGACCGAGCTTGAAGCCAATGCCGAGCGCCTCCAGAACGCCGCGCCCAATCTCCCATTCCAGCGGATCGTAGCCAAACAGGCCCAGGTGACCGGGGCCACTGCCGGGGGTAATGCCGGGGCGCACGGGCGTGGACAGCCCGCAGATACCCTCCGCGGCAAGTTTGTCCAAATTAGGAGTGCGCGCCGCCTCCAGTTCGGTCAGGCCATCGGGACCGGGCAGGCCGCCCAACCCATCCATGACCAGCAGCACCATTTTTGTGGTGCCGGGCACGCTCAGTTCCTTCAACAGGTCAAGTTGTTTCATACCTCATTACCTCCTTGATGTGTAGGTAAATCCAAAGTAGCCAGGTCTACCATGATTCAGGTTCATCGCGCCGGGGTCAACGCCCAACCACCTGGAGCAGGCGACAACGCTCACCACGTCTCCCCCAACAGCGCGCTTCAGGCGTCACAGCAGCCACGCCCTAATTGTACACAAGGGCGCGCAAGACGCAAGCCCCCGGCGACAGGTGACAAACAACACGGGCAAGCTTACGGCGCGACGCCATCCAGATGGCGGCGCGCGCGGGCAAAGACAGCATCCAGCATGGCGGGAGTCAGGCGCCCGGTCTGCGTGTTCTGCCGGCTTGGGTGATAGCTTGCCAGCAACACCGGCCATGGGGAAGGGAGCAGGTACTCGGCCCCATGGGCGAAAGGCAGAGCGGGGATCTCCGCCCCGCGCATGCGCAGCGCGCTCAAGGTCCATTGCCAGGCAATCGCCCCCAAAGCGACGATGACGCGCACGCGCGTGAGGAGAGCCATTTCCCGCAACAGAAAAGGCAAACAGGCGCGCAACTCCTCGGGCAAAGGGCGATTATCCGGCGGGGCGCAGCGCCCCACCGCCGTGATGAAGGTGTCGTACAGGGTGAGGCCATCCGCACGGGAGGTGGCATGCGGCTGATTGGCGAAACCGGCGCGATACAGGGCGGCGTAAAGCGTGTCGCCGGAGCTATCGCCGGTAAACATGCGCCCGGTGCGATTGGAGCCATGCGCTCCCGGCGCCAGGCCCACCAGCAAAAGCCGCGCCTGCAGATCGCCGAAGCCGGGGACGGGCCTGCCCCAGTACTCCCAATCCCGATAAGCGCAGCGTTTGACCTGCGCCACGTGCTCACGGTGTACGACCAGCCGCGGACAACGCCGACAGGCAATCAGTTCAGCGTTCAAAGCGTCCCAGGTATCCATGGCCGCCATTCTACCAGCTCTTGCGCCCTGGGCAAATGCCCGTCTCCAGGGGGGCAAGGTGCAGGCTGGGGGAAAAGAGCATACTGCGGGCAAGCGCAACAACATCTGGGCGATGCGTTATCTCGCCCAGATATCGGGACGGTCAGCGCGCCGTCCCGCCCCCAAGCAGCCGCGTCGTTCCCCCTTGTCAGGAAAACCACAGGGGCGGCTTGCTGTCACCCACGCATCCAGGCAAAAGGCCTTTCCCCCGCGGACGGGGGAAAGGCCTCAAGGCGCGTTCAGTTTACGACCAGCGGAGCTCCGTCAGGGCACCTGCACGTCAAGCTGATGCATCAGGTCGAGCGTGTGCGCCGCATCGAGCTTCTGCACGCCCCACACCTCCAGGCGGTAGGAGCCCGCCGGCAGGGGGCCGATCTCGGCCTGCATGGGATACGTGCACAGGCAGCGACAGACCTCCCCCAGGTTGCTTTCGATGAGCTTGAGGGTGCGCGCGTCGCCATCCCACCCCAGGGCGACTTTGATATCGGCGCAGCAGACGTAGGGAATGGCCTGCGTCACCAGAATGCGCCCGTCCTTCACGTCGGCCTGGAAGGCGCCGCCGGCAGCGGTGGACGCGGCGTTCTGATCGCAGGGCGTGACAGTGAAGGTGAGCGGCGGACGGGCATCGCCGGTGCGGACCTGCCCCGTATCGTCCACCACCCCACGCCAGACGCGGCCAGCATCAGCGTGGAACAGGGTCACGTCACAGATGGGACGTTCGACCACCGGACATTGCACCTCAAAGGCCCAGCGATCCGCCTCATAGCGGTAGCGAACCCCGCCCAGAAGCCCGGCGGGGGTTACATCCAGGGGGAGCCAGGCATCCGGCGGCAATTGAGCCAGGCCGTAGCCGGGGAATTCATTCAGGATAAAGGGCAGGACATTGGAGAAAGCCGCATCGGTCAGGGCATTGCCGTCAACGTCTCCAGGGCCGGTATCCCCACAGATGGTAACAGCCGTGCCGTCCCGATTCGTGTGGACTTCGACTTTCTGGCCGTTCACCTCGTAAGTGAGGCGATAGCCGGGGGTGATGACCATGAGGCACATCACGCCAGGCCCCGCGCAGCCCAGGCAGGAGTCGGGCCAGTCCACGGCCTCGCGCGCAATCAGGTGTACCAGGGCTTCGTCCACGCCGAAGTGCTCCGCTACGGTGCGGCGGCCATTCAGCTCGGCGTCACTGGTCGGCTCCAGCACGGGGGGAAGGGGCGCCATATCGCCACAAAAGACGACCTGATCACCCGTCTGATTGGTGTGGACCTCATAGACAGTCCCAGCCGCGTCTTTGAAGGTAAAGCGCCAGCCCGGTACAATGACTTCAGCGTACATCATATCCGGCCTGGGACACCCCAGGGACGTGTCGGGCCAGTCCACAGGCTCGGCGCTCACCGGCACGAGAGCCTCCGGGGCTACGCCGAGCTGGCTCGCGAGCTGGCTGTGCACGCTTTTCAGCACCGGTTCAGGCACGGATGGCAGCGTCCCAGGGGTAGCGGGTAAATCCGCGGGGGTTGGAGACGCGGTCGGACGCGCGCAGGCGCTCAGGACCAGCATCAGAAGCACGACGATCGCTCCACGTTTCATCTGAAACCTCCTGGAATAAACGGTTTGGGCCAGGGATAAGCTTCCGCCTGGCTAATCATATAACGTCTGGGGCGAAAGAAAAGTTCAGGGAATCCCCAATGAGCCCACTGCAAAAACGAACCGCGGAGCACGCAGAGAACGCAGAGATTTAGGAAACGTAACTGCTCACCGAGACTTATCGGCTAGCGGTTAAACCGCCCCTGCTGTAGGGGCAGGGTTTGTCCTGCCCCTGGGCGGGATAAATCCCGCCCCTACGGGTATCCGCTCGCCTGACGTCCTCCCCCCTGACAAGGGGACTACAGGGGGCAGGGACGCCAGGCTATAAGTCCATCAGAGGCGATTTCAATTCTACACCTGAGCAGTTATGAGTAGCGAGTGAAATCGCAGCCCCCCGCCGTCTCCCTCAAGGGAAGACGGAGTTTGTATCTATCCCCAATCTGGTTATAATGCTTCAAGGGAGGACGATATGCCTATCAACCCGATTTTGCATAAACATTTAACCGTGAACGCCAGTCAAAAACGCTTTTACGTTTTTCTGGCGCTTTATCTGGGGCTTCTCAGTCTGTTCAACCTGGGCCTGGTCGGTATACTTGTCATTCCGCGCTTGGAAGCGGCCACGGTGTCGCTGGCCGACTTCTTCACCCAGGGACGCATCGTGTTCTGGGGCGCAGGCGTGTTGATGTTGCTGACGGCGGCGCTGATCACCCCCATCGCCGCGTTGACGGCCTTCGCGGGTGAACATGAACGGCGCACGTGGGATTTGCTGCGGGTTACCACCCTCAGCACCCGTACGATCGTGTTGGGCAAGCTGAGCAGCGCTTTGTCCAGCGGTGCGTTGTATCTCTTCACGCCCCTGCCCTTGCTGTTGACCGGCTACTGGCTCGGTGACGTGAGCGCCACGGCGCTGCTCATCACGTTGGGGTTTGTCTCTGTGGTGTTGTGCGCGGCAAACGTCCTGGCGCTTTTCCTTTCTGCACGCCTGAAGCGCACCAACTGGAGCGTGTTCACGTATTACGGTTTTCTCTTACTCCTGCAACCGGTGAGCGGATTTGTGGCGTCTCTGTACGCTTTTCTGCGCGACCGGTGGATGGACTCCGCGACGCCGATGCCCCCCCATGCTTTTACGGAGACGCTTGTAGAACACGGCTGGATGATGCTCGCGAGCCTGCATCCGCTCGTTGCTGCTATCAGCAGCGTCGCCCTGGCCGAGGAGCACGGGAGTTGGTTTTTGATCCGGCTCTCCCTCGAACGCCTGCCCGGTGTTTATGTGACGCTTCCCCTCCCCTGGATCACCAGCACGGTATTGCTGGTGGTGCTGGCACTGGTCTGCCTGTACGCGACCATCCGCGCTGCTGACCGTGCGGAACGCTAACGCGCGCGGGTACGTTGTGTTTGTAGGGAGCATGCCCCTGTCTCACCTGGCGGTTCTAAAACCGCACCCGTCCCCTCTTGAGGGAGTACGTCTCCCCATGAGAGGAGCGGTAGCAGGGCACAGCGCTGCTGCTCCCCATAAAAGGAGTTAACCCATGGATAGGCGTCTCAATCAGGCACTGCACAGCTTGCGCCGCTGGCATCTACGCCAGACGATGGTGCAGGGCGCGGCGTGGGGCTGGCTGGCGTGGCTTCTGGTGGCGGTGGTCGCCAGCAGCGCGGCGCGGATGTGGCCCCTGTGGCCACGTCCGGCGCTGCTAGCGGGCCTGCTGCGCGCTTTGGGCGTCTCGCTGGCCCTGGGTGCGCTGGGCTACGCGCTCTGGCCCCGTCCCACGCGGCGCTGGCTCCTTGCCTGCGATGCGCGCCTGGGCCTGGCCGAACGGCTGACGACGGCCTGGGAGATCGCGCATCAGCGTGTGACCGCAAGCCCCGCGCTGCAAGAAGCGCAGTTGGAGGATACGTTGCAGGCGCTGCAACGGGCGGATGTGCGCGCGGCCTTTGCTCCGCGCCTGCCACGGCCCTGGGCCTGGGTGACGGCGGCGCTGCTCGTCCTCTGGCTCCCTCTGATGGCACTGCCCAACCCACAGGAACAGGAACTGGCGCGCCGTGCGGCCCTTCGTCAAATAGCCCTGAACCAGGCCGCACGCCTGGAGGAAGCCCGCGCCGCGTTGGAGCGCGACGCCAGCCTGACGCCGGATGAGCGCACGGCGGCCTTAAAGGCTTTGGAGGAAGCGATCCACGCGCTGCAGGATGCGCGCCGCTCGCCGGAAGAGCAGCAGGCGGCGCTGCGGCAGGCGGAGCAGCAGCTCGCGCAACTGGAGCGTGCCGCGCGTCCTACCGCGAGCCAGGCACTGGCGCAGGCTGCTTCCGCGCAGACGGCGACGATGAACCAGCCCCTCGTGGAGGCGTTGAGCCGCGGCGATCTGGATGCAGCCCAACAGGAGCTGCAGAAGCTGCGCAGCGGTGAAGCGTCCCTCTCCGCGGAGGAGCGGGAAGCGCTGGCCGAGGCGCTCAAGGCGATGGGGGAGGCGCTCACGGAGGCGGATCCAGCCCTGGCGGAGGCGTTCATGGCCGCCGGGGAGGCGCTCGACGACGGGACTGCGTCACCAGCGGAGGCGGTACAGCCGTTGGCCGAGCGCCTGGCGGAGCTGGCACAGGCCCAGGCGGCGGCGCAGCGCCTGGAACAGACGCGCGCTCAGCTCCAGGATGCGCAGGGCGCCATGGCGCAGGCGCAAAAGCAGGCAAGCGCCGGCGGAGCGTTCACGTCCACTCAGGGATTGCTCCAGAACGGAACGGGCGAGAACCCGGCTTCAGGTCAGGGGCAAGGCGGAGAAGCCAATGCGCCAGGGAGCGGGAGCACGACGCAGAGTGGCCACAGCGAGGATAGCGGCACGGGCGCGCCTTACGGGATGCATACCTGGGAACGGCTGGAACAACAGGGCGGGTACTTCACGCTGCCGCGTGAGGCGGTCGCCGGCAGCGGAACGGCGAGCAGCGGCGCACCGGGGAGCGCCAGCGTGCCGTATCGCGAGGTCTACGCGACGTATAACCGCGCCGCCGAGTCTACCCTGGAGCGGCAGGCCTTTCCGCCCGCGCTCCGGGCCTATGTGCGCGATTATTTCAGCGCGCTGGCGCCTTGAGTTAACGCGCGCGGGGGATGACGATCCACAGCACAAGATAGGGAACGATGCCCGGCAATCCCCCCGGCAGGCTCAGGATCACGAACAGCAAGCGGAACCAGAAGGGGCTGATGCCGAAGAATTCCCCCAAGCCGCCGCAAACGCCGGCCAGGATGCCTTTCTGACGACGTAACACGTGCTTTTCCATAACTCACCTCTTTGCAAAGACGCTAAGGTTTTGCGCTCCGACGCGCATAGTCTTTACGTACCAGCGCGCAAAAGGTTGCGCCCACATGGAGGAGGAATCGGATGGAGATACGCTTTGGCACCAGCGGCTACAGTTACAAGGACTGGGTCGGGGTATTCTACCCGGCGGATCTGCCGCAGCGGGAGTGGTTGCGCTATTACGCGCAATCCTTCACCACCACGGAGTTGAACTTCAGCTTTTACCGCCTGCCCACCGCTCGCACGCTGGAAGGGCTGGCGCAAAAGGTGCCGCCGGCGTTTGTATTCTCCGTCAAGGCGTACCAGGGTTTGACGCACGAGCTGGATTTGACGCACGCACCGGCGTTTCGCGAAGCGCTGCGCCCGTTGGAGGAGCGCGGTCAATTGGCCGCGGTACTGCTGCAGTTCCCCTATCGCTTTCACAATATGCCTGAACATTGGGATGTGCTACAACGCCTGCGTGCGGCGTTGGCGGATCTGCCACTGGCGGTTGAATTCCGCGTTGCGGATTGGTTGAACGCCGACACACTGGAGCGTTTACGCCAGATGGATATGGCTTACGTGTGCGTGGATATGCCCGCCTTGCCGGGTAACCTTCCGCCCGTCGCCCATGTGACCAGCGCTGCCTTAAGTTACGTCCGCCTGCACGGACGCAATGCCCGCACCTGGTGGCAACACGAGGAGAGCTGGGAGCGGTACAACTACGCTTACAGCGAGGAAGAATTAGCGTCGTGGGTCCCCAGGCTCCGCTATCTGGCGGAAAACAGCGCGCGCGTGCTAGTGTACGCCAACAACCACTGGCAGGGACAGGCGGTGACGACCGCCCGGCAATTATGGCAAAGCTTCGCCGCCGCGAGCAGGCTTACGCCTCCTCCGCCAGGGGCAGGGTGAAGATAAAGGTGCTGCCCTGACCCGGCTGACTTTCCACGCGAATGCTCTGACCATGCGCCTCCAGGGTCAGCTTGCAGAAGGCCAGCCCCAATCCGCTGCCGCGCCCTTCCACATTGCCGGTCACAAACTTGCCGAACAAGCGCGCCTTCAACTCCGGCGGGATACCGGGACCGGTATCCCGCACGCGTACCTCCACTGCGCGCGGTTGGGCCAGCAGCCGGGCCGACACTTCGACCAGGCCGCCGCTGGGGGTGAACTTCAGGGCGTTGCCCACCAGATTCTGCAGCACGCGCGTGATCAGGGCCGGGTCAACGTAAACCGGCGGCAACTCCGCAGGAATGGCCTGAAGCAGACGCACACCCTTTTGCACGGCCAGGGGCTCCTGCAAAACCAGCACATCCGCCACCAGCGAGGCCAGCGAGGTGGCCTGGAGGTTGAGCGGCATGCGCCCGCTCTCCAGGCGCCCCACATCCAGGATGGCATTGACCAGATCCAACATGCGCGCGCTACCCTGGTAGGCCAGATCGAGCAACTGAGCATCGGAGCGATTCCACTCACGACTGCGTCCCTGCAGCAGTTGAATTGCCCCACGCACCGCGGTCAGGGGGTTGCGCAAATCGTGCACCATGGTGTGGATCAGGTCCTCGCGCAAGCGTTCCGCCTGCCGGATGGGCGTGACATCCCGTAGCACAATCAGACGCCCCAGCGCCTCCCCCGCCTCATCCAGTACGGGCAAATTCGCCCACACCAGCGTGCGCCCCGCGATCTCATATTCACCTTCCGCGGGTGATTCGTCCCCTTCCCGCACCCGGCGCAGTTCCTGTATCAACACGCGCACCACGTGTGGCGCTGTACGCCACAGGGGACGGAAGACCTCCTCCACGGGGCGCCCGATCCAGGACGCCGGGGTAAGCCCTTCCAGGCCCAAATAGTCCAGCGCCCGCTGATTGACCACCAGCACGCGCCGATCCATGCCCAACATGACAATCCCATCGGTCGAAGATTGGATGAGCGCATCCAACCGACGCTGGTTAAGCTGCACCTGCTCAAACAGCTCCGCGTTACGCATCACCAGAGCCATAACATCCACCAGCGGCGGGATGAGCATGCGGTCATCATCCCCGAACGCAAAGGGCTGGTCACTAACAATCAGCAAACCGCGGAAAACCTGTTCACCAAAGCGTATGGGCGCCGCGATAAAGCTGCGCGCCTCGGGAAAACCGGGCAGCTCCGTCGCGTCACCCAGGGCGCACTGGCGCCCCTGCTCTGTGGCCACATTGTCCACATGTAAGCGCCAGTCAAGGGGTGGGGTCAGGCGCCCTTCCCACAGGGCGACCCGCCAGGTTTTCTCCATCTCCGGCTCCATCAGCGCCACCAAAGGCCAGCCCGTCAACTGCACCAGCATGCGTAACATGCGCCGCGCCGCTTGCAGACCGGTCAAACTCTCCTGCGCCGAACGTAACACCTCAAACAGAACCGTCTGGCGCTCGGCCATCCGTTGTTCTGCATAGTAGAATTGCGCGTTGCGCACCGTCAAGGCCATTTGTTGAGCGGCAGCGCGCATCACCTCCACATCCCTGGCCGTGTAATGATGCGGCTCACCGTGCATTAGAACCATCACGCCCAGTATCTGATCCAAATACTTGATGGGAACCCCCAAAACCGAGCGCACCTGATACGGCTGATTGGGAAGCGTCAACCAGCGGCTATCCTGATCTGTATCCTCCAGCAAGGCCACCTCACCATAGCGCAGCAGCCACCCGGCAAAGCCCTCCTGCAAAACCTGGTTCACAATCTCACGCGAGGCATAAGCCGGAAGATCGCCACGTGCCAGAATGTGATGCGTGACCATGCCCTGGGCGTTCACCAGCAAAATACTGCCCCGTTCGGAGCGGGTGAGCCTTACCGCAATGTCCAGGGTGTTGCGCAAGGTCTCTTCAAGCGCAGGTTGCGCACTGGCCGCACGGACCACTTCCAACAAATTCTCGAACAAGTTGATCTGCGCCGTCAACGAAGCTTCCAGACGCTTGCGATCCGTAATATCGCGCAAAACCACAACGCGCCCACGCAACAGTTTCCGATTATCGTACACAGGCGACAGACGCAAATCGAAAATCCGCTTTTTTCCACCCAGCTCCAGGCTCAATTCATCATGCGCCTCAAGGTGAGTCCGATAATGCGCCAGCAACTCCGCGTACTGGGGATAAAGCTCAACCAGCGTCTTGCCAACAAGCTGGGTCAGAGGGCGTTCCAACAGGCCCAGAGCCACCGGATTAGCATCCACAATGCGGCCCTCCAGATCCAGCACCACCACCGCATCGGCGATACTATCCATCACCACATCGCGCGCCACCGGCACCACATCCAGCAAGCGGAAAGCGTAATTCCCCCACACCAGCAACGCGGCTGAGAACACGAAAACCACCGGCGTATAGTCGTAATAGGGGAATGGGCTCAAACGGAAGATATACATCGCGTTACCCAACCAGGGCAACAAAATCGCCACCAGAATGACAGCCCCTTGCCCGCGGAAGAGCGCGCGTGAAACCAGCAGCGCGCGCATCATGACCACAGTTCCCCACACCAGAAAACTGTACGTATAAGCAATGTGAATCCAAAAGCCCGGCCCGTGCCCGTACTCTCCAAAAACAAAGTCACCAACGGGCACAGCACGCACATCTGTCCAGACCCACCGCAACGTGGGATAAGCCCACACCGTAAGCAGCGTAATCAGCGCAGGGATAAGCGCCGTCTCAAAGCGTGGCGGCAAAGCTTTACCGGCATAGCTGAAGGCAAAGGCCACCCAGGCTACCGGAATCAAAACAATGCCGAGATACTGAAGCTTGGAAAAAAGCATCAGCGCCGCCACATCCCTAGATACCAGTTCCAGGGTGGAAAAGGTAGCCCACCACGAAATCGCCAGGAGCAGTAAAGCCAACGGACGCTGCACAGCAGCCTCGCGCTGCCGCGCCACATAAACCGTCAGCCCCCATCCCAACAAGGCAGAAAGCAAGGTCGGAATGGCAAAAGGATTCAGTTGCATGCCTGCCTCTTAAGCGACGTTAAGCTCCACCACCAGGCCCACACACTCCACATGGATGCGTTTCGGCGCCGTCGGCTCTCCCCACGTCCGCTCAAACGGCACCAGAATGGACTCCTCCTTGTGCCCCTGCGCCTCCAGACTCGTGAGCAACGCCAGGGACGTGATGCGCAGCGCGGCATCCGCCGGCAAACGCACATCCACATCATGCACCAGCCCCAACAGCCGGATACGGCTCTCCCCTTCCGGCACCTCCGCCTGGGTAAAATCCAGCTCCGTATCCCCGATGAGCACCCACAACTCCTCATCGCGTACCGTCCAGGCTTGACGGCGCTTGAGATCACCAAAAATGCGCAGCCCTAACTCCGCCCGCGTCCAGTAAGGGCGAAAAACAAACCACGCCCCCAACAAAATCAGGACGGTTGGACAGCACACCTGCCCCAACTCGATATGCAACAGGCGGGCCACGATCAACAGCACGCCCACCCCTACCAGCACAACTCCCATCCAGACCTGTCCACGTGACGACATGACGCACTCCGATCAAGGTTACGGCTTTGATACCAACTTGATTATAAGCCCAGCCCATCAAAAGGCAACCTCGCATCCCTGGTCATCACAACGTGCATGCGACGCAACGCCAAGACAGGCCATTCCCCACCTGTGGTACAATAACCTTTACACCAGGAGGTTAATATGCAACGCGCGCACACGCTGATCCTGATTCGCCATGCCCAATCGGAGCATCACATCGCCGACCTGACCGGCGGCTGGACCGACACCGATTTGACCCCCTTGGGGCGTCAACAGGCCCAAGCCCTGGCCGCACGCCTGCAACGCGAACTCGAAGATCGCCCGCTGCGCCTCATCAGCAGCGACCTCAAGCGCGGCGTGCAGACTGCCGAAATCCTCGCCCAGGCCCTTCATCTCCCCTTCAGCCTGGAGCCGGGCTTGCGCGATTACAACAACGGCAGCGCCGCCGGCATGGCGCGCAGCCTGGCCGATAACCTCCGTGCCCCCATCCCGCCTGACTTCATGAGCTGGCGCTCCCATCCCGGTGCCGAAAGCTGGGGGGAGTACCTCGAGCGCGTCTGGAAAACCCTGGACGCGCTGCCCGACTTTGACGGCTATACCCTCATCGTCACCCACGCGGGAACCATCAACTGCGCCCTCCTCTGGTGGCTCAACATCAAGCCCCACTATCCAGGCCAGCCGTGGATTGATTGCCACGCCGCGCCGACCTGCCTGACTATCCTGAGCCAAAACGAAAACGGCGAACCGGTCATTCACACCATCAACGACTACGCTCACCTTTGGGGGACACCCCTGAGTCCTCCATCCATCTACTAGCCCAACTCCTGGAGGCACCATGAAACCCTGGACTATTATCCTGCTCACCCTGTGCATCCTGCTGCTCACAAGCTGCAGCGGCGCCGCGCCGGCCCCGGTCCCCGGCGCCAACATCAACGGCCCCATCACCGAAGACAGCGCAGGAGAAAACTTCCCCTTCACCATCCCTGTGCCGGAAGCGCACGCCCTCATCGGGCTGGACTTCCGCGCCAACCTGCAGAGCGGCGCGCTCACCGCCGTGCTGGAAGATATGGACGGCAAGGTCATCTGGCAGGCCACAGCAGAAGCTGGGCGCCCCTTCAGCGTCAACACCGTCGTCCGCCCCGAACGCAGCGGCGATTACCGCTTAGGCCTGCGCTGGGAGGGCCCTGTCAAGGGCACCTACGCCCTGCAATGGCGCGCGGGCGAAATCCCAGTCGCCCAGGTCCAGCCCATAGCCCTGCTGAGCGGCCTGGGCATGATCCTGGTTGGCATAGGCTTCATCGTCTACGGCCTGATGCGCGAAGCCAGCGGGCGCTACCTCCTTTGGGGAGCGCTGGCCTGGGTTGGTAGCATCGCCCTCAAATTCGCCTGGGCCATCCCCTTCAACGGCCCCATTTACCAGGCCCTCACCCAAACCCTGGGCCAGACCGCGGGACAACTCCTCTTCTACCTTTACGTCGGCGCCCTCACCGGCATCTTTGAAGTCCTCCTCGTCTGGCTCCTCCTGCGCTACACCCGTCTGGGGCAAGCCATCTGGAGCGACGCCCTGGGCTTTGGCCTCGCCTTTGGCGCGGTCGAGGCCATCCTGTTGGGCCTGAGCTCTTTCACCAACGTCCTGCTGGCCCTGCTCAGCCCGGAAAGCTTCACCCCCGGCCAACTCGAACAACTGGCGCTCCTCAACAACATCCTGTACGGCATCGCCCCCATCTGGGAGCGCTTCTTCACCGTCCTCATCCACACCGGCGCCAACGTCGCCCTGTTCCACGCCATCGCCCGCCGCGAGATGCGCTGGTTCTGGATCAGTTTTGCCCTCAAGACCCTGATTGACACCTGGGCCGCCTTTGGGCAATTCTGGGGCGTGGACACGCTCGCTAAAATCTGGGTGTTGGAAAGCCTGGTCGCCCTTTTTGGGGTTTGGGGATGGTGGCTCACGCACGCCATCGCCCAACGCTATCCAGAACCTTCGCAGCCGGCGTAACCCAGGCCGAGTCCCGCACGGACAGCGCCGCCCCAACACAAAGCCCCCGGTCAAGGCCGGGGGCTTCGTCATCCGCGCACCTCACTCCTCTTCGGACGCATCATCCTCCCAGGAGATAATCCACACTGCCAACGCCGCCACGCCCAGCGTCGCCAGCGTCAAGGTCACCCAACCGGCCAGCGGCAGCCCCACATCCCGCGCCGACCACAACAACACCGCCTCCATCCCGATGGCCAGCAACAACCAGTAACTCAAGCGTGGATGAGCCAAAAAGAACCTCTTCAAAGCGTCCATACCAACCCCGTGCAGTTCCGTTCAGTCAAGTGCTGGCCCCTAAATGGGACGGCGCACCATCCCCTCGCGCAGCTTTTTGAGCATCACCTCATGCTGCGAGCTGTTCCACTCCAACACCGCCTCACGCCAGGCCTTGGGGAGCTCCGCCACCAGGCGCTTCTCATAGTCGAACAGCTCCCAAAAAGAAACCAGCTCCTCGCTGGGATTGGCAGGCAGGAAAAGCACCGAGGCCTCAGCCTCCAACCCCTTGCCCTCCTCCTCCATGGCCAGGATCATCGCCTTACCGGCCACCACCCGATCAATCGAAGGCGCGATCAGAAAATCCGTCACGCGGATCACCAAATTCTCAATCTGCCACCCCAACAGGCCGACCATCTGCCCGTTGTACTCAGCCACAAAAAACCCCACATAACTGAAACGCTCCGCAACGTCCATGCGCGTCACAGGCGTGGCACTGGGGCGAGCCTTATTGACGAAGTCTGCAATCATCTGCGCATCCTGCAATCGCGCTCTACGCACCTGCACATTAGGAGCCATGTCCACCCCCTTTAGCTGATTGAGTAGTTGGAATTAAAAAAAGCACGTAACTACCTACCTTGACTCATCAGCTAGCGGTTAAAACCGCCCCTGTAGGGCGCTACGCGCCGGGCGACCGCCTACGCGGTCGCTACGGTGGCGTCCCCGTAGGGGGACGCCAGGCTATAAGCCCATCAGGGGCGATTTCAATCGCTATGAGTAGGCAGTTACAAAAGCACGCTCAATTTGCTCCAGCCGACGCGCCCTCACATACAGCTTCGGCCCGATACATCACTCTCCAGGTGGCCCTGCTATCGCATACAAACCGCCGTCTTCGTCGTCCCCAGGGGGCTTCAGAGACTATCAGCCCCTTTTAACAAACCTGGTCAAACCGCTACAGCTATAGTTTAGCACAATTCCCGTAGAATGGGTACCGCTATACCCAATTATACTTGCTTTTAACGCAAAAACAACGTGACTCCAGGCAATCCCATTTAACATATCCCGCTAATCATGCTATAATACTTACAGCATCGCAAAAGGAGAAGGGGGTATGGAGACCAAACCGCACGAGCCAACAACAGTACCGATGGAAACCGAGTCTACGCTCAATGACGCCCAGATGAAGCGCATCCAACTCTATCTGGTAATTGGCGGTGTGCTTTTCCTGGCCCTGCTCATCGCAGCCATTGCCCTGATGGCCGCCCACCCCGTCGCGACTGCCGTCATTCGCGACATTGCCATCATCTTTGTCGCCCTGGAGACCTTCGTCGTCGGCGCGGCGTTGGTCGTGTTGCTTTTCCAGCTACAATCCCTGATCCGCGTCCTGCGTGACGAAATCCAACCGCTGCTCAACTCGTTGAACGAAACCGCGAATACCCTGCGCGGAACAAGTGCTTTTGTTAGCCAGCACGTCACCGAGCCGGTTATCAAAGTTGCCAGCTTCACGGCTGGGGTACACCGTGTTTTAGGCGATCTGGTCGCCGTGGTGAAGGGGCTTGGCCCCAAATCCAAGGCTTAACAGAGCGCTTTTCATCTCATCTCATCAGTTAACACAAGGAGGTCTGCCATGTCAAACCGTGATAACAGCTTTGCCGCTTTCCTGGCCGGATTCTTCGCCGGTGGCCTGGTTGGGGCAGCCATCGCCCTGCTCTATGCGCCGCAATCCGGTGAGGAGACCCGCGCCCAAATCGAACAAAAGAGCATTGAGCTGCGTGAGCAAATTAGCCAAACCGCCGAGGAGAGCGCCGCGCAAACCAAAGCACGCCTGGAAAAAGCCGCTGAGGAGATGCGCAAGCGCGCTGCCGAACTGCAGGAACGCGCTAAGGAGTTGATGGAAGAGGCGCAAAAGTACGCCGAAGAGCAGGTCGGTAAAGTGCGCAAGAGCGCACCGGCACAGACCGCCGGCATCACCATCGAGGAAACGCCCGCCGAGGGCTAAAACTCAGTCACCGCCCGCGCCGCCACCTCCAAAAGTGGCGGCGCAAAACTTGCGCTTTTTAAAGCTTGTGCTACAATACACGTCGCATGGTGGGTGTGGCCTAATGGTCAAGGCACCTGACTGTGGCTCAGGAGAGTGTGGGTTCGAGCCCCATCACCCACCCCAGGCCGGACTTCAACAAGTCCGGCCTTTTCTGTAAAAGCCCCCGTGGCTCAATGGATAGAGCATCTGACTTCGGATCAGAGGGTTGCAGGTTCGAGTCCTGCCGGGGGTACTTGCGTGAAGCCACTGCAACAAGCTTTTGGCCGCAAAGCTAGGCGCATAAAGCATCCCGATATCCCCGCGTAACGGCTCAGGTGTCGCAAAAGAAAAGAGACGGACGTCTATCCGTCCGTCTCTTTTTTGCAAGCGTCCCACGCCCCAACCAGAGCGCTAATCACGGCGCGCGGTGGGCAAGGTATCCAGTGTGCCCCCCCGTAAGGCGCGCCGCATCGCCTCACGATCGTCCCAGGGGTATTCCGTTTCGCCAAAGCACATGCTCTGCTCGTGTCCTTTGCCGCAGGCCAGGACGATGTCGCCAGGCCGCGCCAGTTGCGTGGCAAAGCGGATGGCCTCGCCACGATCCGCGACGCGCCAGAAATCACGCCCCTCGACGCGCCCGGCGTGCGTCATTTCGTCCGCCGTTTCGGCCAGAATGGCCTCCAGGGACTCGGTGCGCGGGTCCTCCGCCGTGATGACCGTGAAGTCGGCCAGTTCGGCGGCCACGGCGCCCATCAGGCGCCGCTTGGCGCGGTCGCGCAGGCCCGCGCTGCCAAAGGTGACGATGACGCGCCCGCCAGCGGGCACAATCTCGCGCGCCGTTTCCAGCGCGCGCTTCAGCGCGTTGGGCGTGTGGGCAAAGTCCACAATGGCGATGAAATCCTGCCCCTCGTCAATCAATTCCATGCGGCCAGGGACACCCTGCAACGCCGCCACACCCTGCTCAACCTGCGCAGGTTCGACCCCCAGGGACAGCGTCGCGGTGACCGCCGCCAGGATGTTGCTCACGTTGTAGGCACCGATGAGGGATGAACGGAGGCGCAGGGTCCCCCAGGGCGTGTGGGCCAGGAAGCGCAGGCCACGCGGCGTGTGCTCAATCTCGGCGGCAACCACGTCCCCACCCCCCGCCGCCTGCACGCTGTAGGCGTAGTGCTGGTCGGCGGGGATGGCGCGCAGGTAGTCGTATGAGCCCGGATCGTCGGCGTTGAGGACGGCGATTTTGGGCACGCCTGGCTTGCGCGCGCTCGTCGCCAGGGAGCGGAAGAGCATGGCCTTGGCGTCGCGATAGGCCTCCCAGGTGCCGTGGTAGTCCAGGTGTTCGTGCGTGATGTTGGTCACGACGGCCACGTCAAAATCGCAGCCGGTGAGGCGATGTTGCGCCAGTCCATGGGAGGTGGATTCCAGCACGGCGTGGGTGGTGCCGGCGGCGACCATCTGTGCCAGGTAGCGCTGCACGTCCGGCGCGGGCGGCGTGGTGGTGTGCAAGCCGGTGTCGTAGCTGGTGTCGCCAATCTGCGCGTTGACGGTGCTGATCATCCCCGCCCGCCATCCCGCGGCGCGCAGGATGTGGTAGATGAGGTTGGTGGTGGTCGTTTTGCCATCCGTCCCCGTGACGCCGATCACGGTCATCTGGCGTGAGGGGAAATCGTGCCAGGCGGCGTGGAGCCAGGCCAGGGCCGCGCGGCTGTTGGGCACGCGCAGGTACGGCACAGAGGGCGGCAGGGACAGGGTCTCCGGTGCGCGCTCGCCGATGAGCAAAGCCGCTCCGGCCTGGGCCGCCTGGGGCAGGTAGGTATGGCCATCCCGGCTCACGCCAGGAATGGCCACGAAAATCCAGCCCGGCTGGACCTGGCGCGAGTCGTCCGTGATGCCTTTCACTTCGACGTCGGGCAGCGCAGCGGGCGCTGCCCAATCCGGCAAAGCTTGCAAAAGCCGTGTAAGATTCATCATGCCTCCATAGCAAAGCCTCCCTGCGGCAGACCGCAAGGAGGCTGAATCATCCCGCCGGCGGGATGAATTAGTTCATCACACGCCGCAACTGCTCTAATTTGGCGGCTACGCTGCCATCCACGATGTGCGTGCCCAGGTTGAGCACCAGGCCACCCAACAGGGAGGGGTCCACGCGGAAGTCCAGCTTGACCTCATGCCCCAGGCGGCGCACCAGCTCGCCGTGAATGGTCGCCTGCTCCTCGCCCGTCAGCGGCACGGCGCTGGTCACGATGACCTGCGTGACCCCATCGGCCTCGTCCGGGCGAATTTGCTGCAGGATGGGGAGCTCTCCCTGGGTAAGGCCGTTGAAGAAGCTCTCCACCAGAGCGCGCTGTCGGCGCTCATCCAGCGCTTCGCCCAGGAGATGCTGGGCAGCGGCAATGGCCAGGCCGGCGATTTCGCCCCGGCTGCGCGCCAGGAGGCGCTCCTTCTCGCGCTGCGCATCCTCGCGCGCCTCATCCAGCAGTTTGCGCGCATCCGTGCGGGCCTGTTCGAGGATCTCCTCACGCATTTGCTGCGCCTCGCGTGAGGCTTCCGCCAGCAAGCGCCGCGCTTCCTCGCGCGCCTCGTTGAGGATGCGCTCCCGCTCGCGGTCGGCATTGGCGAGGGCTTCCGCGGCGCGCGTGCGTTCCACGGCCAGGTCCCGCTCCGCCTTGCGGCGGGCTTCAATGCGCTGCAAAGCCGGGCGCCACAGCAACACGCTCAAGAGGCCAAACAGCAGCAGGAAATGAAAGACCTGGGCTGCCAGGTTGGCCGGGAAGATACCCAGACTGCCTAAAGCGTCCACGCCTCGCCTCCTTGAAGGGTTTAGTGTACGGCGATGGGCGTCACGGGCACGAACTTAATCGCCAGCGCCACCACCAGGGCATAAATGGCAATCGCTTCAGCAAAGGCAATAGCCAGGATCATGTTCGTCAGGATGCTGCCGGAAGCTTCCGGGTTGCGCCCAATTGCCTCCATCGCCTTGCTGGCCAGCATACCGATGGCCAGCGCCGGACCCAGGGCACCAATGCCGATTGCCAATGCCGCAGCGAACTGAGTAGCAGCCGTGTAATCCATAGTTCCTCCTCCAAAAGATTTGATAAAGTCTGAATCAAACGTTCCCGCTTACACCGCTCAGGCGGCGTGATGCTCCTCCTCATGGCCCTCACCACCATGGCTCTCGGTGGCCATGGAGTAGAAGATGAGGGAAAGCATGGAGAAGACCAGCGCCTGAATTAGGCCCACGAACAGCTCCAGCCCCATGAAGGGCAGCACCGCCACAAATGCCGCCAGGAAAGTGACCACCATCAGCAGCACTTCACCTGCGAAGATGTTGCCAAACAAACGGAAGGCAAACGAGAAGATCTTGATGACCTCACTGATCAGCTCCAGGATGCCCACAAAGCCATTGGCCACCATGAGGACCGGACGCAGCCCACCTTTGACTTCCGGCGGCGCACTGAAATTGATGTACTTGCGCAGGTAATGGCGCCCTTGAAAGCGGAAGCCGAAGTATTGCACCGCCACCATCGTGATAAGGCCCAGCGCCAGGGTGGTGCTCAGATCTGCATTGGCCGAACGGAAGAGCGGCACCAGGATGGTCTCGCCATGATGTTCCGTCCAGATGCCGATTGTGCCAAAGCCGGGCAGCAGGCCCATCCAGTTGTTAAAGAGAATGAAGAAGAAGAAGGTCGCAAACAACGGGAAGAAAACGCGCGCTTTTTCCGTGCCCACAACCGACTCCACAAACTTGAAGACGGTCTCGATGATGCCATCCACCGCCGCCACGAAACGCCCATTTTCGCCGGTTTGCTCCGCGCGTTTGACCCCACGGGAATACGCCACCCCGATGAGGATAAGTACCAGCATGGTCAACCAGGTGGCCGTAATCGTGTTGGGCAGCTCGCCGATGAAGGGCACCTCGATGGGCAGGCGTTCCGCGGCCATGCTGATTTCCGGCAAGACTTTTCCCGGCACGGTCACGAGGCCGAACAGCTTGCCCGATCCCTCGCCCTGCGGCCAAGCCACCCCTATCACGCACAAAAAGAGGGCCAGGAAGGTTAACAGCAAAATAGCTCCCTTAGACAACTTGCGCGGTTTCGACTCCATGCTTTACTCCCGTTTCTGAGTTTGCCCCAGGCGCGCAGCCACGGTGCGCGTCACCCAACGATACACCATGATGGGGCCGACAACGATCCCGATAAACGTGAGGACCAGTGTGATCCAGGGCAGGGTGCCCAGTTGACGATCTACCAGGTAGCCCACAGCCAGAGCGCCCAACACGGGGCAAGCCAGCATCAGCCCGGCCTGACTGCCCACCGCCAGGACCCAGGCCGCATCGCCCCAGGGTTTTGCGTCTTGCTTCACATCGGGTTTCTGTTCCACGCGCCAGCCCCTTTCAACACGTCAGTTATAGCCTGAATTGATAAAAGTTCAACCGCCCCACAAGGCGCGTCCGGCGGACTCCAGCGCCGGCAGGACCCACCCCGGCACCACGCCCAGGAGCAAAATCAAGGCGCAGGTGAGAATGAGGGCAGTACGGAACCAGCCGGTCAAGGGCAGGGCATCCTCTGGACCGGGCAGCAAGTAGGCAGCGCGGATGAGCTTCCAGTAGTAGCCGAGGGAGATGACGCTGTTCAAAACGCCCACCACGGCCAGCCACAGGAGATTCGCCTCAATCGCCGCCGAGAATAGCCAGAGTTTGCCCACAAAGCCTGCCGTGGGGGGAATGCCGGCCAGGGAGATGAGTCCCAGCGCCAGGACAAAGGCCGCGAAAGGCGCGCGCCGGTACAGACCGGCGAAGTCGCCGATCTCGTAGGAGCCCTGACGATGCCCGACCAGGATCACCACCGCAAAGACCCCCAGGTTGGTCACGCCGTAAGCGAGGAGATAAAGCAAGACAGCGGTGATGGCGCGCTGCGCCGGTTCCGCAACCTGACCGGCCAGGGCGGCCACGCCCACCAGCATGTAGCCGGCCTGGGCGATGCTCGAATAGGCCAGCAGACGCTTGACGTTAGTCTGCACCAGGCCCACCAGATTGCCAAAGGTCATGGTCAAAGCAGCCAGGGCCACGATCAGGCGCTGCCAGTTGCCGGGGATGGTGTAGAAGGCGCCCACCGGGAAAACCATGGCCGAAATGCGCAACAACAGGGCAAAGCCGGCGATTTTCGGCCCGATCGAGAAGAAAGCCGTCACCGGAACCGGTGCGCCCTCGTAGGCATCCGGCGCCCATTGATGGAAGGGCACGGCGGCGACTTTAAACGCCAGCCCGGCCAGGATCATGATGAGCGGCCCCATGAACAAGGGGTAAAAGACGCTCTCCGTGCGCGGAGTGATCTGCGCAAAATTCGCGCCGATTTCCACCAGATCCGTGGTGCCGAAAATCCCGTAAAGCCACGACATGCCGTACAACATCACCGCCGACAGCGCGGCGCCGTAAAGGAAGTACTTGAAGCCGGCTTCCACGGAATGGGCATCATCGCGCAGAAAAGCCGCCAGCAAAACGGAGAAAAGGCTCACCGTATCGAAAGCCAGGAAGATCATGACCAGATTGACCGACGCGCCCAGGAAGGTGATGGCCAGGGTGGTGAAGAGCAAGAGGGCGTAGAAGAAGGCCGGTTCCCGCGTCTGGGCACGGATGAAGTCATCCGAGGTTAAAATGACGATCGCCAGCGCGAGCAACGCCACCACCTTCACCGCCAACGCAAACGGCTCCAGTCGCAACACGTAGAGCACCGTCAAAGGTTCCTGCTGCGCCAGGGGCCACAGGCTCAGCGTGGCAATCCCGGCCAGGACCGTCCCACCCAGCGCAAGGTAAGGCAACCAGGAGCGCGACGCCTGTTTGCGGCGCGCCAGGTCAAGCCCAAGGATCAAGACACCGGTGAGCAGCAAAATCAGCTCCGGCGTCAGACCCCATAGGGTTTCCAGAAGATTGAGTTCAGCCTGTCCAAAATCCAAGGGTGGCCTCCTCTGAAAATCTAAAAAATCAGCAAATCAGCAATCGGTAAAATCAGCAAGGCAACGCTAAAAAGCGTGAACGCAACAACCGCCCCGCAGCTTTTCGTACGTTTTTCGCCGGGTTGTCCGTCCTCGTTGGTGTGATCACCAACCGAAAACGCCACGGCCAAAGCAGTAGCAGCGGGGCGCCTGAACGCAGCGCCCCGCACGCGCGCACGTTACTTCAAGGCCAACAGCAGGTTGGTAAAGGCCGCGTTGAACATGTCCAGCAAGGGCGTGGGATAGAAGCCCAGGAAAACCATGATCACCACCAGCGGCCACATGGTCACCTTCTCCCACCAGGTCATGTCGGTGAGATGGCCCCAGCGGTCCTTATCCAGCGTGCCCAGGAAGACGTACTGCACGATCTTCCACAGGATGTAGGCTGCGGTGAAGACCATGCCGAACACGGCGATGAAGGCGGCCACGGGCATGAAGCGCACCACGCCCCGGAAGACGAAGAACTCGCTCCAGAAGCCGGCCAGGCCCGGCAGGCCCAGCGAAGCAAAGCCGGTGACCAGGGTGATGCCGTAGTAGTAGGGGATTTGCGTCCCCAGCCCGCCGAAGACCTTGAGGTCGCGCGTGTGGGCGCGCTCGTAGAGGATACCCACCAGGAAGAACAAGCCGCCCGTGATGATGCCGTGCGCGAACATCTGGATCGAAGCACCGTTCAGCGCCGCGGTCGCCGCATCCAGGTTCAGGCCGCTCAGCCCCGCGCCGTAGCCCGCCGCTGCCATCGCCACGCCCATAGTGACGTAGCCCATGTGCGCCACGGAGGAGTAGGCGATCAGGCGCTTGAGGTCCCACTGGGCCATACACACCAGCGCGCCGTACACGATGCTCAAGACCGCGACAATCGGGATGATGGGCACCGTCACGGTGTAGTAGTAGAAGCGCTCCGGGAAGAACGGCAGGGTGATGCGCACCAGGCCGTAGGCACCGAGCTTCAGCAAGATGCCCGCCAGGATCACGCTACCCGCCGTCGGCGCTTCGGTGTGCGCATCGGGCAACCAGGTGTGGAAGGGGAAGGACGGCACCTTGATCGCGAAGGCGATGAAGAAGGCCCAGAAAGCGAGGGTCGCCACCGCCACGTTGTTGGCGAAGGGCTTCGCCGCAGCGATCTCCAGGATGTTGAAGGTGCCGGTCTCGAAGTACACCGCGATGATGGCCAGCAGCATGAACACGCTCCCCACGAGCGTGTAGAGGAAGAACTTGATGGCGGCATATTCGCGGCGCTTCCCGCCCCAGATGCCGATGAGCAGGAACATGGGCACCAGACCGATTTCCCAGAAGATATAGAACAACACCAGGTCCAGCGCCACAAAGACGCCGATCATGCCCAGCTCAAGGAGCAGGAACAGGAAGAAGTACTCCTTGACCCGGTACTCAATGACTCGCGACGAGTAGAACAGGGCCAGGGTGGTCAGCAGCCCGGTCAGCCACAGCAGCGGTGCGCTGAATCCGTCCACGCCCAGGGTGTAATTAACGTTGAAGGACGGAATCCAGGCGTAGCTCTCCATGAGCTGCATCTGCCCCGCCCCACCCTGCGCGGTCAAAGCCCAGATCAGGCTCGTTTCCACCAGGGTGATGAAGGCGAAAACCGTGCTCACGGTGCGAATAGCCTTCTTGTTCTCCGACGGGATCAGCAACACCAACAAGGCTCCCACAAGGGGCGTAAACAGGGTGACGCTCAAAATCGGAAAATTCATAGCCAGCTCTCCTCAACCATAGATTTGCCGGAAATTTACATCAACACCGGTGTCCGTAAGATGAACACCATGACCAACACTACCACCGTCAGCAAGGCAAGCCAGAGGTAATCCTGCAGGTTGCCCGACTGAATGACACGTAAAGTCGCGCCCAAAGACATGGAGATGCGTCCCATAAGGTTGACCAGACCATCCACGATGCCCTGGTCAAACAAGTCCAGCAAAGCCGAAAGCGCGCGTCCCAACCAGCCCATCAGGTTGACGAAGGGGTCCACCAGATGGGTGTCCAGCCAGTTGCTCAGGGCCGAAAGCCCCCGTCCAACCCGCGCCGCCAGGTTGACCAGGCCATCCACGACGGTACGATCGAACCAGGCGAAGGCTTCCGCAGCCTGCTTGGAAAGCCACACCACGGTGGCGGCGTACAGCTCATCGAAGTAGAAGCGGTCGCGCATGGCCTCGTACAGGAACCCCAGGCCGATTTTGCGCATCGCCGCCTCGACCGGGTCCATCTGCCCGGCGGTGAGCGGCTTGCGGCCATACACCAGCCAGCCGCTGGTCAACCCGCCCAGGCCCGCGATGAGGCCGGCAATCAACGGCAGGAGCGGCGCGCTCGCTTCCCCCACTTCCTTCGCCAAAACCCCTACCCCAGCCGCGGCATGGGCGCCGCCCTCGGTTTCGATGGTCGTGATGATGAAGTGGTGGAACCAGTTAGGAACAACCCCGCCCAACACGGGGAAATGCTCCGGAATGCCCACCCACCCCAGCACGACCGAGAAGGCCGCCAGGATGAGCAGGGGCACCGTCATGGAGGGGACGCTCTCCGGCACGTGCGCGGCGGCCTCGCTGCGCGGCTCGCCCAGGAAGGTGAGGCAGAGCTGGCGCGAAGTGTAGAAGGCGGTGATGAAGGCCGCAATGGCCAGGGTCCAGAAGACCGCCGGCGCGGTTTCGTAGGCCTGGGCTAAGATTTCGTCTTTCGACCAGAAGCCCGCGGTGAAGAGGGGAAATCCGGAAAGCGCCAGGCCGCCGATCAGGAAGGCGATCCAGGTGCGCGGCATGCGCTTAGCCAGACCGCCCATGCCCATCATGTCGTTGGGGTTGAAGGCGTGAGCGTGGCCGTGCGCGTCATCCCCGTGATGGCTGTGATGGGCCACGTGATGATGCCCATGTTCCATGCCGTGAATGACCGAGCCGGAGCTGAGGAACAACAGCGCCTTGAAGAAGGCGTGCGTGATGAGGTGGAAGGCGCCCGCGACGTAAGCGCCGATGCCCAGCGCCGCAATCATGTAGCCCAACTGGCTGATCGTGGAGAAGGCCAGCACGCGCTTCACGTCGTTCTGGGCGATGGCGATGATGGAGGCGAAGATGGCAGTGAAAGTCCCAATGACCGCCACCACCGTCATCTGCGGGCCACCCTGCACGGCAGCGAAGAGCGGGAAGGCGCGCACCACCAGGAAGACGCCAGCCGACACCATCGTCGCGGCATGGATGAGGGCCGAAACGGGGGTCGGGCCTTCCATCGCGTCGGGCAACCAGACGTGCAGCGGGAACTGCGCGCTCTTGCCCACCGTGCCGCCAAAGATGAGCAACGCGGCGACCGTGGCAATCGAGAGCGAGGTGCCCATGAAGGGGGTGTGCGCCAGGTAAGCCAGCGTCTCCGGGGCAAACAGCTCCGCGTAATTCAGAGTGCCCACTTCCGCGTAGAGCAGGGCCAGGCCCAAAGCAAGGAACAGATCGCCCACTTTGGTGACCAGGAAGGCTTTGAGGCCCGCGCGGTAAGCCGATTCCTTCTCGTACCAGAAGCCGATGAGCAGGTACGAACAGGTGCCCATGATCTCCCAGAAGATGAAGAGCGTGAGCAGGCTATCGAAGACCACCAGGCCGAGCATGCCGGTCGCGAAGAGGGAGATATAGGCGAAGAAGCGGCTGTAGCGCGGATCGCCCGCCATGTAGCCGACGCTGTAGATGAAGATCATCAAACAGACCAGCGGGACCATGAAGAGCATCACGGTCGTCGCCGGGTCAATGTAAATGCTCAGGCCCAGCGTGCCCAGTCCGCCGCTCAACCAATGCAACCCGGCGGGGTGATAGGCATGCTCTCCCCCGCCCACGGGCAGGGTCACGGCCCGCCAGAACACCAGTTGCGATAGCACAAAAGCGATAGCGATGCCCGCAATGGCTACGCTATGACTGAGCGCACGACGCCGTGCCGTGAAAAGCGCGATGCTGACAAAGGCCAGAAACGGAAACAGCGGGATAAACCAGGCCAGATTAAGGAGTTCCATAAGCTACCTCTTAGCCCTTCAAAAGATCCACGTTATCAACATTCGACTTCTGGCGCAGGCGCCAAATGGCTAACACCAGGGCAAGACCGAGCGCCGCCTCTGCTGCCGCCACAGCATAGATCATGAGGGCGAAGACCTGCCCATGCACCGCCCCGTATTCGAGATGGCGCGCCCAGATGAGCAGGTTCAAGTTCACGGCGTTCAACATCAGCTCGATGGACATCATCATGGCCACCAGGTTACGCCGTGAGAGCACGCCAAACAGGCCGATCACGAAAAGCGCTGCTGCCAGGGTAACGTACCAGGATAAGGGCACCATTACGACCGCTCCTTCGCCAGATAGAGTGAACCGATAAGGACCACCACCAGCATCAACGAGACCAGCTCAAAGGGAAGCGCAAAGCCGTGCGCACCCACTAACCCCTGCCCCAAACGCAACAACTCATCGGGGATGAGCTCCACCATCGGGCCGGTCGGCCAGGTCAGGCGTTGAGCTGCCGGGATAAAAGGCTGGAAAATCATGGCCACCAGAGCGACAAAAGCGGTCAGGGAGAGCACCGCGGCCATGAGCGGATCGTTAGACGTGCGCTCGATGGGCATCATGGCGCGCTCTGTGACCACAATCGCGATGGCAACCAAGACCGCCACGCCGCCAATGTAGATAAAGAGCTGCAAGGCCGCCATGAGGGGGAAGTTCAGCAGCACATACACCCCGGCGACGCCAAAGAAAGCCAGCACCAATCCCAAAACGGCGTGAAAGATGTTGCGCGCCAGCACAACCAGCAAAGAACCGCCCAGGGCAATCGCGCCAAACAACAGGAAAATCCATTGAGTCAAGGTCAAATTTGCCAGGAAATTCATCATGGTCTCCATCCCCGCCAACGTCTTTAGCGCGCGCTCAATTCAGCCTGAAGCGCGGCCTGCCGCGCCAGCTCACGCTGTTGCATGCGCGCCTCCACCTTGCGCAAAATCCAGAACGTCCCAGCGGCTACCACCCCGTTGGCCAGGAGCAGGATCAAGCTGCGGCCCACCATGGAGGTGATCCCCGCCGCACGCGCCGCCGCGTCCACCAGGGCGACCACGATCACCATGACCAGCCCCAGGGGCGTGAGGAACTTCCAGCTAAAGTTGAGGATATGGTCAATCCTCATGCGCGGCATGGCGCCCCAGAAGAACATGAAGAGCGTGAAGATAATCAGGCCCTTGATGAGCAGCCAGACCGCGCCGAGGATGGGCACCGAGGCCACGAACGGCCCCTGCCAACCGCCCAGGAAGACAATCGAAAAAAGCAGCGACCCGGCGAAAATGTTAATGAACTCCGCCAGGTAGAAAGCACCGAACATCATGCCGCTGTACTCGATGAAGTAACCCGCCACGATTTCCGCGTCCGCCTCGGCGATTTCAAAGGGCAGGCGCCCTACCTCAGCCGTCAAAGCCATCAAGTAAATGAAAGCGGGAATAGGCAAAGCCACAATCAGCGGGATTTGCTGGAAGCGGACAATGTCCTGCATCGAAAGGGAGCCGACCAGCATCACCACCGTAATGAGGGCCAGCACTTCCGGCACCTCGTAGCTGATAATTTGCGAGATGGCACGAAACGCGCCGACGTCGGCGTACTTGTTGCCAGAGCTCCATCCCGCCATCATCATCGAAAACAGCACCAGGGAAGCGATCGCCACAATATAGAACAGGCCGATGTTCAGGTCCACGCCTTGCATCCCGGCGGGACCGAAAGGAATCACCGCCCAGACCGCCAGGGCAATCAGCACCACCAGGATCGGCGCCAGGATGAACACCGGACGATCGGCATGTTCCGGGATGATCAACTCTTTCGTGAGGATTTTGATCGCGTCGGCCACCGTCTGGAAAATAGCGTATGGCCCGGCGGAGACCCCCGAATCGTTCGGGCCGTACCGGTCCTGCAAACGTGCAATAATTTTACGGGAGGCCCAGATGAGGCCCATGATGGCGATGAAGGGAACGCTTACCACCACCAGGGCGCTGAGCAAAGCCATGATCAGGTCTACAGTTGCGGCGGCCATCCCCCAGCCGCTCAGCAACCCACGCAACCAGTCCCCGATGGCAACAACAGGATTGGCCAGGAATTGCCAGAAGGTCATAGCACCTCCGCGAGACAAGAAGTAACCATCATTGCCATTCTAACCAGCCCTTAAACCAGACGTACACCAGCCCGCCGGCTAAGAGCAACAAAAAGATCACAGCCTCGATGACGGCGTACAGCTCAAGGCGCTGATAGGCCAAAGCCCAGGGGAACAACAAGGCGGCTTCTACACTGAAGAGCACAAAAGCCAGGGCGAACAGGTAGTATTGGGGTTTAAAGCGAATCCAGGGGTCACCAAAAGGCATGACCCCCGATTCGTATGTTTCCTTTTTGCGTGGATTGGATTTTTTAGGGCTTAGCAGCCAGGCAAGCAAGACCGGCGCAACGGCAAAGAACAAAGCGACCAACAGGAAAATGCCCAGATAACCGTAGTCACTGACCAAGAGCGCCTCCTTGGAAATAAGTTACCATCACCGAGCGCGCGGAGCAACGGGCGCACCCGAACGCGCTTTGATTATAGCACGGCTCAAAATGTAAGCAAATAGATGGGTGATAAATGAATGCCGGTCGTAACGACTGCAGAGAGATTGTCAAATTAAGCAATTCCAGGATAATTATACCTGCCTGGTAACTGCTCAGTGCGTAAGAGATTTCGCACCGCAGAGAACGCCGAGACCGCGGAGATGAACAAATCACGATGATTCGGCGTATTTCCCAAATCTCTATGCTCTCTGCGTGCTCGGCGGTGAAATAGCCGCCCCCTGAGCAGTTACCCTGCCTGCAGGTATAGGAGGGTACCTACCGTGGATAAAATTCGCGCCGTCATCGAAAAAGAATGGGCGGAAGTCTTCAAAAACCGCATCGTCTTGTTTAGCGTGGTCATTTTGCCAATTTTTCTATCGGCCCTGCCGCTCATTATGCTGCGCGCGATGAGCGGGCTGAGCGGCACAAGCGGAGATGCCAGCGAGCTGCCGCCTCAATTCATGGCCAGTTGTGGCGGGCTTAACGCCGAGGAGTGTTTGCTCCTGTACGTCACCAACCAATTCCTGGTGATGTACCTGCTGCTTCCTCTGGCCATTCCGACGGCCATCGCCGCCTACAGCATCGTGGGGGAAAAAACCACCCGCTGCCTTGAGCCGCTGCTTGCGACCCCTATCAAGACTGGTGAGCTGCTCCTGGCCAAGGCCCTGGCCGCCGTCCTGCCCGCCATCCTGGGCGGGTGGCTGGCCTTTGGCGTGTTTGCCATCGGCGTCCTGGTGATGGTGGATAGCCCGGCCCTCATCGCGCGGCTGCTCGATCCCATGTGGCTGTTTGCGATGGTCGTGCTCATGCCCCTGCTGGCCGTAGCCGCGGTCTGCATGACCGTCATCGTCTCCTCGCGCGTCAACGATCCGCGCACGGCGGAACAGGTGGCGATGGTCATCATCGTGCCCCTGCTGCTGCTCTTTTTCGGGCAGGTCAGCGGCTTCATTATCTTAAACATGCGCACCATGGCGTTCAGTGCCGCGGTCGCTTTTTTGGTGGATGTGGGCTTAATTTACGCCGGCGTCAAGCTTTTCCAGCGGGAAGTCATCCTCACCCGCTGGAAGTGAGCAGCGCCGCACAACGTCAACATTCAGGGGAGGTCACATGCAACGCTCCAGGACCTGGTGGCTCCGCCTGCTCGGCGGAGTGATGTTCGCTCTGGTCGCTATCAGTCCAGCCCTGGCTCAAAGCGGGGCCGTCATGACCCTGCGCGTGAGCAAGATCATGGGCTTCAACATGGGGACGCAGGTTCAAGGCATCTTCAAGCTCAGCGTGAGCGGCCCCGACGATCTACAAAGCGTCACCTTCACGCTGGATGGCAACGTCCTAGGCGAGGACACCACCCCGCCCTTTGAGCTGCGCATCAACACGGATCATTACGCGCCAGGCTGGCACACATTTGGCGCCTGGGGCATCACCGCCAGCGGGCAGCGCGTGGAGGCAGAGGGCCGGAGATTTCAGTTTGTCACCGCGGAAGAGGGGTGGAAAGCCGTGCAGCGCATCATCCTGCCCGTGATGGTGTTGGTGGTCGGCATGATGCTCGTGGGCGCGCTCCTGACTTTCCTGGGCGGTAAAGGACAGACACAGGCAGAGGAGCTCCCCGCCACGTACGGGCTGCTGGGGGGCACGATCTGTCCGGCCTGCGGGCGTCCCTACGCGCGCCACTGGTGGGGGCTCAACCTCGTCACGGGCAAGCTTGACCGCTGCCCGTATTGCGGGAGCTGGCGCCTGACGCGGCGCGCGTCCCCCGCGGAGCTGGAACAGGCGGCACGCGCCTGGCGCGAACGGCAAAACGCGCCGGCGGGGCCCTCATCCCCAAAACCCGATTTGGAAGAAGAGCTGGACGCTTCCCGTTACACGGACCTGATTTGAGCAACGCCAGCCGACGCGCGGCAGCTTGCTCTTCTCCCAATCCATGCTAATCTATGTAGTGAGATCTTGTGCAGGAGCGTTTCATGCAGATCGTGCAAGCAGCGATTCCGATGGAGATGGAACTGGAATGCGGCGCCTGTGGACATCGGCAGGCTTATCGCGTGCCCACCCCGGCCTGTGAAGCGTGCGGCCACACGTGGATGGAGGTACGTTACAACTACGGCAAGATTCGCGAGCTGTGGCCAGAGATTCTTTACAAGCGCCCGCCCACTATGTGGCGTTACCGTGAGCTGCTGCCGCTGCTGGATGATCGGTATCAGATCTCCATGGGCGAAGGCAGCACCCCCCTCCTGCACGCCAAAAACCTGGGTATGATGCTCAATGCCCCTCACATTTATGTCAAGGATGAACGTCAAAACCCGACCAACTCCTTCAAAGATCGCCAGGCCAGTCTGGTGATCTCAATGTTAAAAGAGGCGGGTATTACCGAACTGGTGCTGGCTTCGACGGGCAATGTGGCGATTTCTTACTCCGCTTATTCGGCGCACGCGGGCATTAAGCTGTGGACGTTCTTGCCCAGCCTGGTGCCGCCCGAAAAGATGCGCGAGATCGCTATCTATGGCAGCGAGGTCATTAAGGTGACGTCCAACTACGATGTCACCAAAAAGGTGGCGGAACGCTTCGCGCGCCACAAGAACATCGCCCTGGAGACGGGGATTCGCAATGTGGGCACGCGCGAAAGCATGAAGACCATCGCCTTCGAGCTGGCCGAGCAACTGGCCGCCGAACAGGGCCCCGCGCGTCCGGGGGTCCCCTGGCGCGCTCCGGACTGGTACCTGCAGTCCGTCAGCGGCGGCATGGGCCCCATTGGTGTGTGGAAAGGGTTCGATGAGCTGTACCGCATGGGTCTGGTGGATAAAGTCCCCAAGCTGGGCCTGATCCAAGCAACGGGGTGCGCGCCGATGGTGCGTTCTTACTGGAAGGGGCTTTCGGAGGCAGAGCCGGTGCTCAACCCCACCACGCGCGTGATCACGATCGCTACCGGACAGCCGGGGATGGCTTACACGGCGCTTTATCACCTGGTACGGACTTACGGCGGCACCTTTGAGGCGGTCTCGGATGAAGAGACGTTCCGCGCGCTGCACATGCTGGCCAAGATTGAGGGCCTCTCCATGGAAGCGGCGGCGGGTGCCACCTTCGCAGGCCTGATGCGGCTCATCGCTAAGGGCATCATCCACCGCGATGAGACTGTTGTGGTCAACTGCTCTGGTCACACCTTCCCGGTGGAAAAGTTCCTGCTGCAGGGCGACTGGATGAAGGTATTGCCCGAATCCGCGGTGGAGACGCCTGTGCCGACTCCGGCAACGCCCGCGGCACCCCAGGACCTGCTGAGCGAGTTGGAGACGCTGGATAACCGCGTAAGGCGCATCGCTATCGTGGAGGATAATCCCGAAGCGGCGCGCCTGTTACGTCGCATCCTCCAGACACGCGGTGATTTTCAAATCCTGGAAGCCCACGATGGACGCACGGGATTGGAGTTGATCCGTTCTACCCGCCCGGATCTGGTGTTATTGGATTTGATGATGCCAGATATGGACGGCTTTGCGGTCATCAACGCGCTGAAGAGCGAACCGACCCTGGCCGACATTCCGGTGATTGTGATCACGGCCAAAGAGCTAAGCTATGAGGAGCGCCGCCGACTACAAGGTCAAATTCAACTGCTCTTACAAAAAGGCTCCTTCATGGACGATGAGTTGCTCAAAGATATTCACGCCCTTTTAGGGGATGAAAAGAAGGGGGACGAGGCATGACCAAAATCCTGTATGTCGAGGATACCCCGGCCAGCCAGCGATTGGTGCAGCGCGTCCTGGCGGCTGAGGGCTTCGATGTTGTCATTGCAGAAAACGGGATTCAGGCCATCGAGCTGGCCCGCCGCGAGATGCCCGAGCTGGTGTTGATGGACATTAACATCAGCGGCATGGACGGCTATGAGGTGACGACGCGCCTGCGCTCCATCCCAGGCCTGGAAAAGGTGCCCATCGTGGCGGTGACGGCGGCGACGCTCAAGGGAGACCGCGAACGCGCGCTGGTCGCCGGCTGCAACGGCTACATCCCCAAGCCGATTGATGTGGATCGCTTCCCCGATCAGGTGCGCCAGTACCTGGTGGGCATGCGCGAGGATATCGAATCGTCCGAAAAGAAGGCGGAATATCTGACCGAGTACAACCAGCGCCTGGTGGCACGCCTGGAAGAGAAGGTGCGCGAGCTGGAAAAGGCCAACGTCGAGCTGCAGCGCGTGGAAAAGATGAAGTCGGATTTTGTGGTGCTGGCCGGGCACGAGCTGCGCACCCCCTTGACGGTGATTTACGGCTATGTGCAAATCCTGCTGGCCAATCCGGCCATCCCAGGTGCGGTGGAGGATGAGGGCAGTCCGCGGTATTTGCTGAAGAAGGTGGCGGAAGCGGTGGATCGCCTGGGGCAGGTGATCCAGGATATTCTGAACGTGAGCCTGATTGACGCCAACCGCCTCGATCTGGCGCATGAGCCGGTTTTCCTCAGCTCCGTCGTGCAGTCGGTGCTGCACAATCTGCGCAGCTTTGGCCCACAACGGCAACTGACCTTCGATTTGGGGCCGGGGTTGCGCAAGGCCCCGGCGATTGAGGGCGATCCGCGCCGCTTGCATCAGGCCCTGTGGAACGTTGTCAGCAACGCCATCAAGTACACGCCGGACGGCGGGACAATCACCATTGATGCGGAAGTGCTGGAGGATAACGTCCACCTGTGGGTGAAGGATACGGGCGTCGGCATTCCGCCGCATGAGTTGAGCCACATTTTCGAGCGCTTCTACGTGATTGAGGATGTGTCCCTGCACCGCTCCAGCAAGACGGCTTTCAAGGGTGGCGGTCTGGGCCTGGGGCTTTCGGTGACGCAGGGCATCATCGAGGCGCATGGCGGCAAGATCTGGGCGGAGAGCCAGGGATACGATGAGGTGAATCTGCCCGGCGCGACCATTCACATCCTCCTGCCCATCGGGGACCCCTTCAAGCAGGGCGCGAGCGGCGCACCGCGCGAGGATTAAAGTAGCCCCCGCAAAAACGAACACCGGCGCCGACGGTCTGTCGGCGCCGCTGCTGTTGTGGGCCGGTCATCAACCATGGTGAGCGCGAAGCCTGCCGCTCATGATGAAAAAGCCGCGCGCTCAGGGGCGCAGGCCGGTCAGGCGCGAAGCTTTTTTCACACCCCCAGTTTTTCCAGGCGTTCGGCCAGGGCCTTGAGCTTGCCCCACTCTTTGCGGACCACGTAAATCATGGCCAGCACCATGAGCCAGCGCGGCTGGCAATCCGGGAAAGCGGCCAGGGTCTCGAAAAGCTCAAGGGCTTGTTGATCGGTGCGACGGGTGCGGGCGTATTCGGCAGCGAGCTGCTCCAGGTAGCGCAGTTGCTCGCGTTGCCGGGCCTGCTCGGCCTGGCGCTGGCGTTCTTTTTGCATGCGCAGGAGTTTGCGGGCGTGATCAAGCGCCGCCTGGAGCTGGTCCACGGTGAAGGGCTTGATGAGATAGCCGCGCGCCCCCACCCGCATCGCTTCCTGAAGGGTCGCCGTTTGCCGCTCGGCGGAGATCACGATGCATACCATGTCCGGATTCTCACGGGTCAAGGCTTCGATGGCAGAGAGGCCATCAAGTTGCGGCATGTTCACGTCCATTAAGGCTACGTCGGGCTTGTGTTGCCTGGCCAGCTCCAGCGCTTCACGCCCATCCTGGGCGATGGCGACCACGCGGGCGTTCTCGACATAGGTCATCATCAGGCGCGTGCTGCGACGCATTTCCTGATCGTCATCGGCTATCATGACCCGCAGTTCCAACTCTTGCCCCATCTGTACCTCCCCCCATGTAACCGGAAGAACCTGTAGGCCATGACCCTATCCCGGTGCGGTTGGGGCCTGACCTGTGATTAAGGCAGATTATGACTATGCGAAATTTCCTATGACTACGCGAAGTGACGAGCGTCAGACGCTCAGGCCAGCAAGCGCGCCGCCAGGGCACGGTAGGCGGCGGCTGCCGTGAACACCTCCTCCAACGGGATGTGCTCGTCGGGCGTGTGCGCCAGGGCGGGATCCCCCGGCCCAAAACCCACGGTCGGAACTTCGGCGATGCCGGCACTGTAGGCGCCCTCGGTCGCGAAGGCCCAAGCCGAACAGGAGGGGCGCAAGCCCACCTCGCGCGCGGCCTGAAGCATCGCCTGGATGAGCGGGTGGCGCTCGTCAAAAACCCAGGGCGGGGATGAGCGCCGCGCGGTGAGCGTGACGCCGGTGTGGGTGCGGACCTCTTCCTCAATAACTTTAACGCGCGCCGCTACCGCTTCTCGGGTGATGATGCGCTCGATTTCTGCAATGGCCTGCCGCTCCGACTCGCCCGCCACCAGGCGCCGGTCAATGACCAGGGTACAACGATCGGGAACGGCGTTGCGGCTGACGGCTTCGGAGCGGATGTCGGTGACGGCGAGCACGCCACGCCCTAAAACCGCATCGGTCGCTAGCTGGCCAGCCAGCAATTCCAGGCCAAAGACGAGACGCGCGGCGGCGTAGATGGCGTTGCGGCCCAAATCGGGGCTGGAGGAGTGGGCGGAACGGCCCAGGACCTCCAGGAGGAGCTCGACGTGGCCGCGCTGGGCACGCACCACCTGCAGGGCAGATGGTTCAGGGATGACGACCCAATCGGGGCGCAGGCCGTCTTCTTCAAAGAGCACGCGCGTGCCCACGCCCTCGGCAGGCTCTTCCAGACCGACGACGGCCAGCATGACCCGCCCGCGCGCGGGCAGCCCCAGGCGACGCAGGCCGGCGATGGCGTAGAGCGCCGCCGCCAGGCCGCCTTTCATGTCGCAACTGCCCAGGCCGTAAAGGACACCATCGCGCAGCTCCGCGCCAAAGGGATCGGTCTGCCAGGCGTTGGCCTGCGAGACGGTGACCGTGTCCATGTGGGCGTTGAACATGAGCAAGGGCCCCTCAGCGGTACCGATGCTGCCGATGACGTTACCGGCGCGGTCCATGGTGACGTGGTCAAAGCCCAGGCGCTGCATCTCCTGCATAATGAGCGCCGCCACAGCTCCTTCCTGCCCCGGAAAACTGGGGGTGCGCACTAAGGCACGCAAAAAGTCCAACAGGTCTTGTTGTTCTTGTGTTGTAAGCGTGAAATCCATGTCCGCCTCGTATCCGATGTTAGTCTCGTGCGCTTATTATCGCATAATCTGCCAGGAAGGGTAGTGGCAAAGTGGGCGAAAGAGGCGCAAATGCCTATGCGCGGTTTTTGTAGCGCCAGGGGCGCAGCGTAGGGGCGGAACGTTGCTGCGCCCCTCCAGGGGTGGCTAGTCCGTCCAGCCCTCCCACAGGCGATCGCGCGCCAGGCTGGAGACGGTCAGGAGCCTGAGCGCCCCCTGCAGGTTGGGATAACGATAGGCCAGCTCCAGGTAAACCTGCCGATTGCGCTCCACATAGGCCAGGACCTGGCCCGGACGCAGCCCCCAAAGCTGAGGATAGGTGCTCAGGGTCCAGAAGCTGGTCTCCAGTTCTTCGACCAGGGAGGGGGGGACTTCGTGATGGGCATCCACCACGTGGGCCAGCTCGCGCGTGCGCTGGTTCAGCAGCTCCAGGCGCAGGGGCCCCTGGGCGTCCAGGGGGAGAAGGGCGAGCAACATGGTTTCGGCGGAGCGGCGCGTGGTGTACAGCGGCTGGCCAGGCCAGGCGCTCCCCCCGATGGCAGCGCCAAGACAGGCCAGAAGCACCATGAAGGCCACGGCAAAGCGGAAAGTCAATCCCACCCGGCGCACGGGTGCCGGGGCAGCCATGGCCAGGGCTTGATGACGGGCACGGCGCCAGATCGCCTCTCGCTGCGTGGCGGTAAGGCCAGGCTGGCTCAGGCGTCGCAGACGTTCTTCCAGTTCAGGATTTACGTTCATAGGTATCCTCCTCGCGGCTCAGATAGGCCGTTTCTGTACGCGCACGACTTTCTAAAATGACCTGTAATTTACGCAGGGCGCGGTGCAGGCGCACCTTGACGGCGTTGGGCTGAATGCGCAGGGCCGCGGCGATTTCAGCATGACCTAAACCACTGCCAAAATGGAGTAGCACCACCTCTCGTTCTTTGTCGCTCAAAGCCATCAGCGCCTGGCGCAACACCGGATCCGGCCCCGTGTTGTCCTCGTCCTCTGCCGCCAGCTCGATGTCGTCTAAGGGAACCTGCTCCGGACGCCGTCCACTGTGGCGGTAGTAGTCCACCAGACGGGCGCGGGCAATGCGAAAGAGCCAGGCTTCAAAGGGCACCCCGCGCGCTTCGTAACGCTGGATGGCGGTGATGACGTTAGCAAAGACATCGGCAGTCAGATCCTCGGCGGTGGCCGCATCCCCAACGCGATAGAGCATGAAACGATAAACGGCGGCGACGTAGCGCTCATAGAGAGCGGCAAGCGCCGCCTGGTCGCCCTGGGCCGCGCGTTGGGCCAGGGCGATGGTGTCTGTCGTTGGATCATCGGTAACTTTCAAAAAAGCCACTCACCAGGGTTTAAAATCTCCACGTAACCTTCTCTCCGGCCTCAACGTTTTAATCTTTAAAAGCATGGCGTTGTTGAGGAGCGAGGCTGGGATCAGGTACTTTAATTATAAATCGCTTCATGGGCCTCACCAGTTACGCGCACTTCCAGGCCCATGGTTCAGCCGAGGCAAGCTGGAGAGTTAGAGGACATAAACGTAGGAGTAAAGCGCTATTCACGAAGGCTGAAATTCTGATACAATAGAAATAGGGCGTAGTGACCGCCTTCCAGGGCGAGCTTCAAAAGCCACGATTCGGATGGGAAGAGCTGGTCACGTAACGGCTTACTCATAGCGATTGAAATCGCCTTTGATGGGCTTATAGCCTGGCGTCCGTGCCCCCCATGTAGTCCCCCCCTTTGTCGGGGGGACGTCAGGGGAGCGGATGCCCGTAGGGGCGGGATTTATCCCGCCCAGGGGGCAGGGACAAGCCCTGCCCCTACAGCAGGGGCGGTTTTAACCGCTAGCCGATGAGACAAGGCGGGTAGTTACCCGGTCACTCTCATGATAAATGATTTCCATGAGCTATCAAGCGGGGCATTGCAGGAGGGAACTATGAAAATGCTTTTCAAACGTCGCGGGCAGGCGCTGGTTGAATTTGCGCTATTGTTACCGATTTTGCTGGTCATGTTAGTCGGTATTTTGGAGTTCGGGCGCGTCCTCTTTATTTACGTTAATCTTTTCAATAGTGCACGTGAAGGAGCACGCCTGGGCATTGTCAATCCCAGCAACCCCGATCAAATTCGCCAGGAAGTGCTGAACAAGCTCATTCTAGTTGATCCTAACGAAGTCACCGTGACGGTCAATTACGACACTGGCCCTGGGACGAGCACTTTCACCAACCCGGCCCAGGCGGGCATTGGCGCACGGGTGCGGGTACAGGTGCAACACACCGTGCGATTGATTACACCGCTTTTTCAGCCCTTCGCTCCGTCCGGGTATCCGGTCACACTGATTTCGGCACGCACCATTCAGGCGCTTAACCCTAACACCGGCGGTGGGGGAGGCGGCGGTGGTGGGGGCGGTGGAGGCGGTGGCGGCGGTGAGCCGACGGCAACCTTCACGCCCAGTCCGCCACCAGCCACGAATACGCCCGCACCGACCTCTACCCCCACGTGGACGCCGACACCTACGCGCACCCCAACGCCAACGACATCGCCCACGCCTGGCGGAACGCCAACCCCAACACCGGGCACGCTGTTGCCCATCCATATCACCACCATTACTGCTAACAGCGTCAGCGGTACGGCGCATCCCGGATATCAGGTCACCCTGCGCGTGGTACAGAATGGTTACACTATGCAAACCTGGGTTCAGCCCGATGGCACCTTCAGCTTTACCGGCCTTCCAGAGGGAACTTTGCAGCCCGGCTACACCGTCCTGGTGCAGGGGTACGGGCAGCAGGACTTAGCCATCGTCCCTGGCTCTACTCCAACACCGACGCTCACGCCGACGCCGACCCACACGAGCACGCCCACGCCGGGCCCCACGCCTACGGCGACGCCCACCGGCCCCTATTTTGTCATCAACCCGTCCTGCGGACCCAGCGGGCAAAATGTGACGCTGATTTTTAGCGGCTATAACAACTGGCCTACCGGAGGAAACCACAAACGACTCGGAGTATTCATAGACAGTACCGCGTCTGGTACAAGTTGCAGTGGCGGGTCACGGATCAAAATAGTAGGCAGTTATGGTTCAACCTTCACGTTCAGTCACGATTTCCAGCCCATGCCGTCAGGAAGCCACAATCTTTGCATCCAAACGGAAAAAAGTAACGGCACTGCTAGTGGTGGAGCGGCTTACCATACCATGTACGTCTCACCTTGCGGCACCACCCCCACCCCGACGGCGACGCCCAGCCCGACCCCCACGCCGATCGGCTACCCCAACCTGATTGTGCAAAGCGTCACGCTGGTGGGGCCTCCGCCACCCATCGGGACCTATCGCCCGATTACCGTGCAGGTCACCATCCGTAACGTCGGCACGGCGGATGTGACGCGCCTGTTCTGGGTGGATCTATTCGTGGATGTGACCAATCCCAACCCAACGGTGAATCCCAGCGTGGATTATGTCGCAGTTAACGGCATCCCCGCCAACACCTCCGTTAGTTTCACCATGCTGGTGCCCTACGGCTTTGCCACCCTGGGGGATCACACCATTGTCGCCATGGTGGACACGTGGAACCAGATTGCCGAATCAAACGAAAACGATAACGTTTCCTCTCCGCCCCTGAGCGTGCTGGTGGAGGTAGACAACCCACAGCCGACGCCCACGCCAACAGTCGCCGTTCCCGACAATCCGGGCGGATTTTCGGGAACCACCTTTATCAACGCCCTGCCGCAGGGCAATGTGGTGGTGTACGTGTATGACGCCAGCCAGCGCCTGGTGTGGTCAGGCATTTCAGATCCATCCGGTAGTTACAATACCGGCCTGCGTCTGGCACCCGGGACCTATAGCGTGCAAGGGCGGGCTCGCCTGATCGTTGGCGAAAGCGAACTGCTCTATCAGGGAAGCACCAGTGTTACCGTGGTAAGCAACACGATTGTCGCCGGTGTCAACCTGAACTTGACCCAATACTAGCCTGGGGGAAGCTCTATGACAAAACGAATCTGGATTCTTCTAAGCCTCGTGGTGAGTACCCTGCTCCTGACGACCGCGCTGGTGCGGGCGGTTTACGCCGACCCCTTGTGGGTAGGTGGGGAGCCTATGGAGCAGCTTTCCGACACAGGCTATAACCGCTATACGGCAATGGCAATGGCCAACAACGGGAGCATTGCCTTGGTGTGGAGCCGGGTCGCCCCCGATGGCAGGACAGGGCCGCGCTGGCTCACCCTGACCCAACGCACCAGCGGCGGTTGGGAAACACCCCTTACCTTACGCACCGTCTCCAACGACATCAATCAACCTGCTGTAGGTTACCTGGGCACAAGCTGGCACGTCGCCTGGACCGAGGGACCGCACTTAGGACCTGTCAACCTGATGGTAACCCGCCAGGGTGGTACCGAACAAGTGCTCAGCACAGGGCTATACAACTACCCGGAGCCTCATATCGCCAGCGCTGGCAATGGGCTTCACATGGTGTACAGTGCAGCCCGTTCCACGGTTTACCCCAGCGACAAGGCCGACCTATATTACACCTTCTACCCGGCCAATGGCAATGGATGGGCAATACCCAGTGTTGCCATTACCCGTTCTCAGGTCATCCCTGGCGAAACCGGAGAAGTCTGGCGCCCCAGGCTTGCTCTCAACGCAACGGGAACGGAAGTTCATCTGGTGTGGGAACAACGCACCTACCTTAGTGGGAGAGAAGCACGCTACGAAGTGTGGTACGTGAAGGGTACCCACACCGGAAGCAGCGTCGCCTGGGGCACGCCCAAACGGCTTTCCCCCGAAGGCCAAAACGCCTTACGTCCCGATATCGCCGTAGATGATGGGGGGTATCCTCACGTAGTGTGGACGGAAGCTCTCGGCCCCTTGGGACGCCCTGAAGCCCAATACGTGGATTACCGCAAGCAAATTGCACAAGACTGGTCTAAACCCAAACGCATTGATCCCAATAACGCAGCCGTGAGCAACCTGAATCCGACCTACGTCCAGGCCTCGATCGCGGCCCATGGCGACCGTCTCTGCGTGACCTGGCACGGTTCACGTGACCCAAACCTCAAGGAGGAATTGTTGCTCACCTGCTCAGACGATCGCGGAGCGAGCTGGCAAACGACGGTGAATATCTCCAACACACCCGACCAGCTTTCGCTGTATCCGAACGTGCTTTTCGATCAACAGGGGAAATTACAGATAAGCTGGATCGAATCGCGCAGCACAAACTGGTTCTGGGATTACGATGCGGTCTTCCGGCGCGAAAAGACATCGCTCCAGCGCCTTTTCCTCCCCATCGTGCTCAAAAACAAATCGTGAAAAAGGGGGAAAAGCCGTGAGAATGCGTTTCTGGTTTCTTTTTGGAGTGGCACTGGTCATGGCGGTAGCGCTGTTTATCGGCAGCGCACTCTGGCAAAGTCGCCACCAGGCTCCCCCCACGGTTATGTGGACCGGGCTAGCTCCGCTGGTAGATTTTACGGAGGCGGAGGCGTGGGCACGCGCCCAGGCCCAGGCATGGCGTGACGATGTACGCCTGGTGCTGGTGGAGGGGACCTGGCGCCCGCCGGCGGAGTGGATCCAGACGGAATTCCTTCCCATCAGTTGGTATTACACCTACTACTCCCCATCGCAGCAGGCGCTGATGAGCGTGGGCATCCATGGGGAGCAAGTGCTGGAAACTCCGCCGGTGCCGGTCAACGCCGAACGACCCGCCATCCAGCCCTTCCCGGTGCCGCAAGGGCCCAACGTAGCCTGGCTGGTCTTCCGTGCCGCTGGTGGGGAAGCTTTCCTGCGTGAACACCCCAACGCCACGGTCAAGCTCGTCCTGCGCCAGCGTGACGACGCGCCACGCTGGGAGATTCTGGCTATGACGGAAAACGGGCAGAGTCTTGCCATCGCCGTGGATGCGCAAAGTGGGACCCTGATCACACCTGAATGATAGGTTGCGTGTTTAAGGAGGTAAGCATGATGAAACATCCTTCACAACGCGGACAAAGCATTGTCGAAGTAGCCCTGGTGTTACCCCTGCTGGCTTTGCTCTTGACCGGATTGCTGGACTTTGGGCGCGCTTTTTTTGTGTCGGTGGCCTTAAACGACGCCGCCGCTGAAGGTGCGGTCTACGCCGCCGCGCGCCCCACAGATACGGACGGGATTACGGCACGCGCGCGCGGTTCGTTGGAGGGTACCCCGCTTATCAACCCAGCTCAAGTCCAGGTTAGCGTGACCTGCGCAGGTGGGAACTGCAGCGCGGTCACAGGTGGCAGCGCCATCACGGTGACGACAACTTATCCCTTCACCTTTATCACCCCGATCATCGGCAACATGTTCGGCGGAACGCTCACGTTGAGAGCGCGCGCCGTCTCCGTCATCTTGCAATAAGCCCCCCTGCACACAGGGCCCGGAACGCATCCGGGGCCTGTGGCATTGTTACCTTTTTCCCATTGATGCCTTTACGTTTTATATTATAATAAAGTTGATGCTTGAATCAACATCCATAAACCATTTCAGTTCAGAAGAGGAAAACGATGAAGCAAAACACTCAAAGAGGTCAAGCGATTGTGTTAGTTGTGCTCGCGATGCTGGGTTTGCTGGCCCTGTTGGGATTGGCTATTGACGGTGGGCGGCAGTACACGGCCCGCCGTCAGGTGCAGAATGCCGCCGACGCCGCGGCCCTGGCCGGCACACGCGAACTGGCCCTGGCCATCAGCAAATGCCCGCCTGATCCCGCCGCCACAGCAGATGCACGTGTCCGCGATGCGGTCCTGGCCTTCGCCCAACAAAACGGCATTCAAAACGGCGTCAACGGCATTGTGCGCGCCAACTACGTCAACGCCGATCAACAAATCGTGGTCGGGGTCGGTGCGGTGGCTGCGGGTGCACCGGCTTCCAGCATGACTGGGGCCACGGGTGTGTCTGTAACCCTGGTGCTCACGCAACCCACCACCTTCCTGCGCGCCATCAACCTCAACACCTTAAGCGTGCCCGGCTCCGCTACCGCCATGGCGGGACCGGTGATGCAAATGACCGGTGGCGTCGTTCCCATTGCCTATCCCGTGCAAGCCGTGGAAGCGATTATGGCCGCCAATAAGACCCAGGTGCGGGTGTTTGAAGGCAGCGGTAACATGTGCAGCCGCGACGGTATGGTATGTCCGAGCGATCCCCACGATCCCCAACGCGCACAACGCGGCTGGCTGGAGTTGGCTCATATTTACAACGCCGCCCACAATGACCCGAATGATCCCTATCAACGCGCGCTAGACCGGAACGTTGGGAACAAGGGGTGCTCGCGTAATCCGGATGGCTCGATCAACATTCCTGGAACCGGCACCAAAGGCTGGGCACAGATTGACTGCCAGTACCCCCTCCCCATCTTTGCAGGCACACGTAGCGCCGACCCTTATAACAATCCAGCCCTCGATGGGGACTTTATTGCGGGCGATCCGGGTGCGCGCGCTTCAACCCAGAAAGAAGTTTGCGACAACTACATGAACAAAGTCATGTATGTGCCGCTTTTCGACTACGTCCAAAACCGGACTTTCATGGATAGCAACTTTGATGACCCCGATATCGGCTGGATTAATAAGTCCTATTACCATGTCGTCGGTTTCATGGCTGTGCGACTGGATTACTGCGACACACGCGGTAACAACGGATACATGGACGGCACTTTTGTAAGCGCCGTTATTGGACAAGGTCAGCTCACGCCCGGGCAGGGGTTTGACCCAAGCGGGCAACAAAGCGCCTGTCAGCCACGTCTACAAGCTGTCTCACTCTGGCGCTAATCCCATTATCATCACCAATCCGCCCTCCCGAATGGGGAGGGCGGATTTTTTATCTGGATGATTGCCTGTAACCACTTTGCATGACGAGCGATAGAATGAATGAATTACACTTAAGTCTCACTCAAGGAGGTGACCCATGAAACGAAATCGTGAACAAGGACAGGCGATTGTCCTGGTGGTGATTGCCCTGCTGGCCCTGCTGGCCCTGCTGGGACTGGCGATTGACGGCGGACGTCAATACGGGGCGCGCCGTCAGGCGCAAAACGCCGCCGACGCCGCCTCCCTGGCCGGCACGCGCGAACTGGCGCTGAAGGTTGGCGTCTGCCCCCCCAACAACAGCATTTCGGATGCGAATGTCGTGCAAGCCGTGCTGGCCATGGTGCGCGCCAATGGCCTGACCCCCATCCTGCCGGGTTCAAGCGACGGAGACACCACGATCGAGGCGAACTACGTCAACGCCAACGGCGATGTCATTCAGGGCATCGGCTTTGGCACCATTCCCAACAACGCGGTCGGGGTACAGGTCAAGCTGACCTATAATCAGCCCACCACCTTCCTGCGCGCCATCGGCATCAACACCTTACAGGCTCCGGCGACGGCCATGGCCATGACTGGACCCATCACGCAGTTGCCCGGCAACGGCAACCTGCTCCCCATCGGCGTACCGGATGAGGCCGTGCAGGTCATCCGCGACGGAGACACCATCACCGTATTCGACGATGGGCGCTACTGCCGCAACAACAACGGCACCGATTGTATTGACACGGGGCCCAACTCCGCCTTCCGCGGCTGGCTAAACTTCAACTTCATCTACAACAGCCGGTTCCTGGAAAGCAGCAACCCCTACTATCGCACCATTAGCACATCAGACTCAGCCTCTGAGCTGAATAAATATGTCAACGGAACGAAGACCGTGCCGCTCTTTGCCGGCACCATCAACCAGCTCGATGAGGACTTCGTCAAAGGTTACACCGGTCAGACGCAGGGCGTGATGAACAGCATCGAGACGCTCTACAAAAACCAGGTGGTCTACCTGCCGGTGTTCGATAAGGTTTATTCGGGCGAGTTCCTGGCGGCACACGCAAGCAGCTTCCCGGCACCGGAAGGCGGCTGGCCCAGCAGCATTTGGGGCAAAAAGAACGAATTCATGTACCACATCGTCGGCTTCACGGCGATGGTCCCGCAATCCGCCAGCAGCAACGGGGTGACGGCGATCTTCAAGAGTGCCGCCATTGGGCAGGGCATCATCAACCCCACGGCAGTCAATCCCGGACAGCCGTGCCGGCTCCTGGCTTACGGTGTCACGCTCTGGAAGTAAAGTCAGGCCGATCAGCGCACCACGGGGGCGATAAGCCCACAGGCATCAAACTCATGCACCCAGGCCTGGAGTAAATCCTGGGATCGCGGACGTCCCGTCCGCACAAAACCCTGAAGGGCGGAGCCTTCCCGAATAAAGTGGGTGACGCATTGCCGTCACCCACTTTATCTTTAGAAAATCCCCTGGGAATGCCGATGTCTCTTCTGCTCCATGCGCATCAGGCAGGGGCGGTTTTAACTGCTAGCCAATGAGACGAGCAGGCAGTTACGAATAAATCTAAAAAATCCAGGTGTCTTGGGGGGCCTTGTGTGAATTTCTTAACTTGATGCGCATGGGCAACAAGCCCCCGTGGTGTCATGGAAGGTCCACGCATAAAAACCGTTCGCGCCCAAAGGCATCGCGGCGCACGTCACAACGGGCCTGGGGGAAAACATCCCGTGCCAGACGTAAAGCCGCCGCGCCCTGCTGCTCCCCTATCTCCACCACCACCAGGCCCGGCGCGCGCAGATAACGCGGCGCGCTGCGCACCAGCTCCGCGATGAGCGCCAGTCCATCCGCCCCACCCAGGAGCGCCAGCCGCGGCTCCCGTTGTACCGAGGGGGGCAAGCTTTCCCACGCGCCCGCTTCCACATACGGCGGGTTACTCGCGATCACATCCACCGGCGCGGGTAATGCCTCCAGCAGGTGGCTGGGGTAAAAATGGACGCGCTCCGCAACCCCATGGCGCCGTGCGTTCTCCTGGGCCATCTCCAGGGCCGCGGTGGAAATGTCCAGCGCCACCACCCGGACGTGCGGGGCCGCGTGCGCCACACTGACCGCAATGCACCCCGAGCCGGTGCCCACATCCGCCACCTCACGCGCAGCGGGATGGGCGCGTAACCACGCCAGCACCAGCTCGACCAGTCCCTCCGTCTCCGGGCGGGGGATGAGCACCGCCGGCGTGACGCGAAACGACAGGCCGAAAAACTCCGCCTCGCCCAGGAGATAGGGCAACGGCTCATGCGCCGCACGCCGCTCCACCAGCGCCTGGAAATCCGCAAACGCCTGCTCCGTGAGGGCTGCTTCGGGATGGGCAATCAGCCAGGGGCGCTCACAGCGCAACACATGGGCCAGCAGCCGCTCCGCCTCCAGGTGCGGGCGCTCCGCCACCGTACGCAGGCGCTCCACCGCCCAGGCCAGCCCCTCCGCCACCGTCCGATCCGCCATGGCTACCGCCAGACCCGCACGAACATCATCCACTGATCCGGCGCCTGACGAATAAAAGCCTCCAGGTGCGCCAGCACGGTGCGCTTGTTGACCTCGTCATCGTATGCCGGGTCGCCCGTTTCCGACCAGGGCAAAGCGTCGGTAAAGTCAATCTCGTAGTGTCCCTGCACGTAACGCGCCGCGGTGACCACGACCGCGCACCCCGTCAGGCGCCGCAGGCGCAAATAGCCGCACGGCAGGCGCGTCGCTTGGCCGAAAAACACCACCGGTTCATCGTTCTCGTCAATGGGACGATCCACGCCGGTCACCACGATGCCGCCACGCTTGAGATGGCGCACGGCCTGCATCAGGCTGGCCGGTGAAACCGGCGTGATGCGAATGCCGGGCTGAGATTCACGCAGGCGGTTAAAAAACTGCATGCTGGGCGTGGGATTGGCGATGCTCAGGTACTGATAATGCGTGGGGAGCTGGAGCAACATCGGGATGGCCTCGCCGCCCAAATCGAAATTGGAAAGATGACACCCCAGCACCAACACACCATTACCTCGATTATAAGCTGCCATCAGGCGCTCCTGGGCGCCGGGTGCCAGGCGCACTGGCGGCTCAAAGTGTGCCGGATCCTTGCCACGCCCCACGTTGTGGAAGAAATCGTAGTAAGCGCGCGCGGCGTGATAGAAAACTCGATAACGCATCAGGGCCAGAGCTCGTGGCGAGGCCTCCGGCACCACATGGCGCAAATTGTCGGTGATGACAGCGTACAAATCCGTCTTAACAAGCACCCCCACGATGGCAAACAGACGGCAAATTACACCACCCAGCCAGCGCGGACAGATGCGCGCGATGGTCAGGGCAAGCCGCGCAGGACCTTCCCCCTCAAAGAACTTCTTTGCGCTCATGCCTCTCCGGAAAATCGAAATTCAAGCAAATCAGCAAGTTGAAAAATGCACCGCAAAGGCGCAAAGGACGCCAAGATTTTTTAAGTTTTCTGGTAACTACCTACCTTGTCTCATCGGCTTAAGAAGTTCACACAAAGCCACAAAGACACAAAGATTTTTTAAAATTTGTAACTGCT